>Ga0099797_101604_pt1 | contig 11523 bp, 7 predicted proteins | sample Uncmet_Sort48C_1_FD_89871 | JGI IMG/M metagenome (GOLD analysis project Ga0099797, IMG submission 89871) | Marine eukaryotic communities from CALCOFI LINE 67, Pacific Ocean - C012_Sort48C_1 | ecosystem: Environmental > Aquatic > Marine > Oceanic | place: Pacific Ocean: Monterey Bay | collected... | reverse complement strand
AATGTTGTGTATAAGGAAAAAGTTGTGTATAATAATCGTGTGTATAAGGGAAAAAAAGTTGTGTATAAGAGCTTATACACAACTTTTTGCTTATACACAACGTTTTATACACATTTTTTCGTTGTTATACACAAGTTTTCGTTGTTATACACAACTTTTTTCCTTTTTTATACTCAACTTTTTTGATTTTTCTTTCTTTCTTTGTATTTTCCTTTGTATTTTCCTTTGTCTTTTCCATTTTTTTCTTCCAATTTTCTTGTGTATAAAAAGTTGTGTATAACTTGTGTTCTCTTGTGTTTAGAGCTTACAGTAAGCTTCACAGTCATGTCACGGCATTGACTTTCGCTTTTGTTGCGGGTAACCGTGGAGAATCCCCAAGTGTTAAATACTTTGTCGGGGCTTGCTCTCGGGTTTGCGTTCTCTGTTCACAGTGAGCCCAGTGTTTGAGCGAAGCTTGACTACGGGAAAAGCAAACCACCAGGCAAAAAATGTGACGGATCTACGAGGACTGGCAAGAACAAGGAAAGGCTCTAGCCGCAGTAGGATGCCAGACGGACCCTATCCAGAGTTAGCGAAAGCGAAGAGAACTGTTGAAAACATCACTTCAACCCGAGGCAGACAGGCTACAACAGGTTCCAGGTCCTACATGAAAAAGAGTCAATCCCAAGTATTTTCGCGACAAGTTTTTCCTTGTCTATTGGATGTTCCCGTTTTAGAGCGGTTGGGGAGTCACAGATAGATTTTGTTTAGTTGAAGGGAAGTGTTTTTTAGTTAGGTGGTTGGTCGTTTTCTAATAAGCTGGTGACAGTCTCGTTCATGGTTGCGGACGATGTGAGCGGTCTGTATTTAGTTGCCTGCTCTCAGTAGTTAGTGTCTTTTTTAAACTCGTGATTTGGCTCAATATGATGACGTTTCTGAAAAATTTCGATTGCGGTGGAGTATAGTCTTCTCTAGGAGGGAAACTGTTTATGACGGTTTCGCCATAGATTTTTACCCTGGATCCAACTAGTTGGGAATATTTTTTTTTTTGCAAACCATTTCTTCGGACCTTTGTGGGCGTGGCTGAACGGCACACTGGCTGATCACTTCTCGCGATGCAAGAAAGGCAGAGCGACGGGAGCCGCCGCACAGGGCGGAGCTTATCCAGTCCACGCGATTACGGAGTCGAGCCGAGTCGAGCCGTGTTCACGTCATCCAAGCCGGGTCGAGTCCACACGTGCCGGAGCCCATGCGTTAAGGACGAAGCTGCCGAAGATGATGCAATCGAGAATGGTATTTATGAGAAAGCAGTGGAAATAGTCTAGCGGAGACTTCTGGTCTTGTAAACACTAAGATTGGAGCCACAGCGCACGACTCAGCTTGCTACGCAACGACGACGAGGCTTCGGACGGCGAGTGTGCAAGCGCGGACGGTATTTGTGAGAAAGCAGTGGAAATAGTATAGCGGAGACTCCTGGTCTTGTAAACACTAAGATCGCAGCGCGCGACTAAGCAGGGAGGCTGGAAGTCGAATCCGGATCCGATCACAGCCTCCCCCCCCTCGGGAAAGTTCGGAGGGCGAGTACTCAGCGGCGGAGGATATCGAACTCTTAACGGCCACGATACAAGCGCCCCAGCGAGGCGAAACCCATGACGCGCTGCGAAAAATTGGTACTAATTACTCTAAGCCTGTGCTTTTTTGGAGTAAATTGTAAGAATCGTGGACACGACAGCGTCGCACTTATTCACGAAGAGAGACGATCGACTTGGGCTCATCATAAAGATGCCATCCGGGTCGTAAAGGTTGCCCAGACGAGGCAGAACTCCCACCAGAGCCTGCCATTTCGATGCGTCCATATACACCGTTTAGAGGGGCGTTTAGGCCTATTCTGCCGTTTAGGCCTGTTATTCCGGTTACATGGGCGTTCGCGCTGCGGGCCTCTGGTTGATGTCCGGTCGGTAGCCCGCCGCTGTGAGTCGTATGGCGGACCCAGCTATGACTGGCCTTGGGAGCTGGCGATGCGAGTAATAGACATCAGCACTTATACTCAAACCTGTTCACATGAGATTCGAAACTTCGAATTTTTTGATGTGTCCATGGCTCTTTGCTCGCCTTTATTTACAGCATGTGTCGACTGTGTGAATCCAGATCTGTATACAGAAAGGTGTTGTACCGCAGCTGGATATCTGACTATTTTTCGCGCGGCGTCAGGTGTCCTCAGTAGGGTGTGTCTCCTGTAGTTAGGTTTGGGATCCTTATTACGGTTTTGGTCGGGTTTTTGGGCGGAATCCCTAGGCGTGTGACGAAAGTTCTTTTGACGAGGCTAAAAACTCGTGCCTCTGCACAGAGGCCCGTCCTCTTTCGAAGGGTTCGTGTCGTACTCTAATATTTTTTCTCCATGTTCGGTGGTCTTTACGTGGGTGATATTGGTATCGCTCCCCCGCATATTTTCATGCATATTTTCAGGGAAGTGCTGCGCTTGTTCTCTCGTATCATGTATGGCCATAGAGTATGCATACTCAAACTGGAACATCGAGAACCCGACTACCGCAGGGCAGGGCCACCCCTGGCAAGATATGACGGTAAAGGACTCTTCGGAGAACAGAAGGGGCCTGGTATGAAAAAACCACACTGAATGTAATAGGTTGAGATCCTGAAGAAAAGGCAGGCGGCAAAAGCGTCGGAAACCGTAGAGGAAAAGGACGTACAGGTATGTTGGTTGTAGTTTGTCATGCAACTCTTTTCCTAAACATGGCCTTGAGAGTCTTTTGTTGCACGGTTATAGTATTGTGAATGGTGCGCTAGTCTGGATTATTTGTTGCGGGCCCTACATTAACCCCGTAAATGGGGTGCGAAATACGTCCTGGACACTTTGTTGCGGTGCCTATATTAGGGCCGTAAACCTCATCTAGGTACCCAGATTTGGGTCAAGCGGGGAGTGGCCTGGCCTCACCAGGGGTTACAGATCCAAGATTCATCACAAGCATCCCGAAAACGCGGGAGGCACGAGAGCTGGACGAACTCAGGAAATGTGCTCCGCGCTTTGGCGTATTTGAACCGCCATTGTCATCATAAAGACTCCAAAAACCCGGAATGTACACGGGCTAGATGAACTCACAACATGGGGAAATCAGTCCTCCCTTCCATTGGGCTCGCAGATTGGCAAAATGGGTGAACCCGTCCCCCCATTGTGCTGTCTGACTGTGCAATCTGGGAGCATCCCGAAAAGCAATGCGATAAGAGATTGTTTCAATGCTGTTATATTTTTGTCCCTACAGTGTCATGTGAATATAGGCTCAGGCCGCCGGAGTTGCTATTGCGGCTACAGTAGTGCATGAAGCTCGCATCGAGGTAATTTGCTGAGAAAATGGGCTGACCCAGGTGGTCGTACTGTTTTTCTGAATTCTGGTTCTGGAAAAGGAGGCGAAGGGGGAGGACTCAACGGCTACCATGCTGTTTGACTATTTTCGATCTCTGGAGGGGCATCGTTTGAGCAAACTCCTCAGTACGGTGGCGCCGGAGCAGCAGCAGATGGTAAGTTTGGTGTTTTCTGTCTTTTTTTTTTTGAGTTTAGTTTTCTGCCTGATTGCTTATTGAATTCACTTGACTTTCTTGAGGCGCAGATTGCGAGCAGTTTCGTTGAAAGGAAGGCGAATCAGAAGGTCGGGAAAACGCAACTGAGAAAAGGGCGGTTCAGAGGGGCGAAAGCGAAAAAGTCCCAGGAGGTATTATGTTGGAGTGAACCCATTTACTCCTTACAAGCTCGAACACCAGAGAGAATACCAACTGCTACGAATCTTCAAAGTTAGATCCCAGTGGTCCGTATCGTCTACAAGCTCTGCGTTTGGAATGAGAATAAGCCAATCAACACAGCACCGCTTTCTCCCGGGACACTTTTGACAAAGCCTCAACGCATAACAACTGAATCGTATTCAGGCACGACACATCCCTTTTAGACTGCCGGCATTCTCGTACATTTTGGATTTGAAGTACACTGGGACTCCCTATACCGTAACATATTAGAAACTCGGGAAAAGACGCGAGCGCATAAAGGAGAAGCGCGCGAAGTTACGGACCGCCGCGCGCGAAACGTCCACAAAAATTATTGGCATGGCGTACAAAAGTTTTAGAATGCGAAGAACACATTCAGACTAAAAGAGAGCTAAAATTTGTTAAGACGAGTGTACCCCCATCAGGGGGCCGCGCGAAACGGATGGAGCAAAAGTGCAACAAAAATGGCCCGCCGCGCGCGAAACGTCCCCCAAAATGATTGAGATAGCGTACAAAGCTGCTAGAATATTCGAGCCGCGTCCCCTCGTGGGGGCGCGTGCGAGCGCATAGAGCAAAAGTGCAACAAATATTGCCCGCCGCGCGCGGGATCAGATCTAGCTTCCACATTCTAGAACAAATCCATTCAAGAGAGAACAGCATTTTCATTTCGATCGAACAGATCTAGGCAGAGTCACACTCGAGGAACACGTTCCATCCCCCCAATGCTAATAGGGGGAACCAAGCTGCCAAGGCGGGCCCCATCAGGGGGCCGGCGCAAGCTTGTACAAAATATAGGACGAAAATAGCACAAAAGAAGACATGACGAAAATCGCAGAAAAGAACACATGACGAAAAAAAAAAGAACACATGGCGAAAATAGCACATAAGAAAATCTTATGTGGTATTTTGGGGCCGGCCTTATGTGCCCAGTTTCGTCGCAGAAGCTAGATCGCGAACAGGACAGGACACGCGACTTGGAAAATTTCTGGAAACATTTTTTGCAGGCGGCGAAACAAACCGAAAACGCAGCGGCGGCGGCAGCCGGAGGGGAAATGGTGCGGTGTGCTTGTAATAATGGCGAATGGATGGGAAATAACTGCAGCACTTGCGGTAAAAGAATGGGTCAATCTTGTGACCCAGCCGTGGATAAAGAGTACCAGGGGCACCTTACAGAGTATGAGACAGTTGATCCATGTGCCGTCCCGTCGTATGATGACTATGAGTATGATGACTATGATGAGACGTACTATGATGATGATGAGACGTACTATGATGATGATGATGATGATGATAAGCCGCTTAAATGGACCTTGAACAACTGTGCCGGCTGCTTTGGTTGTGGTACGGGTTGGTGCTGTTGTTGGGCTCAAGCCAACGATGATGGTAAGAGCATGATGGTTTTCGGCCTCGTGTGTTGTGGCGTCGGTGTTATTACCAGGTGAGCTGTTTTTTGCGGGTGATAGCTGCATATGATGTAGGAGCTTATTATGATAGACGGGGAGGTTGCTATTTACATTTTTATTGTTATTGGTGATATGGATAAGTACAAGAAGGCTTGGCTTTTCCTAAAAACTTCAGTTTCATAAAAACAAAAACCAACTTCTCATGAAAAAATTATCCTAAGGATCTGGAGCAGGGGGTAGGAATAAGGACCTTGTAAATACTGATAGCGACAGAACTGTGTAATATATGTTTGGTATACTAGTAGTAAGGTAAAGAAACGCATTACGTTTTGGTGTAGTAACACAATTGACGAAAAGTAGAAGGGGCCCAGTTAAGAGACTCAATTCACGACGGATTGGTGATGAAGAAAACTTTTAGATAAAGAGGGGGTGGGCGAAAGGGAGTTTGGGAAGTGATTATAGCACTTTTTTATAACACGCTTCCATAGGTCATTAGGATCCCAAACACCCATCCTATCACCCTGGTGTCCGTAATACGATGCAGCGGACGTTTTTGGGCGTTATCGTTTTTGACTTTTTCCATTGGTGCAGCCGTATCGGCTTTCAGAACTGTTTTGACTTTTTCCGAGTATGTTTATCGGAATGACAGGCAAAAGTCTTGCCCTTCATACAAGCCCAGAAAATCTGTTTCCCACTAGTCAAGTTCGTTTTGCGCTGGCGTGTGGGATAGTTGGTTTTCGTGTTCTGTCTTGGGGGCCTGCTTTGTTTTCCATTAACTTCATAGCTAAACACCATGGTTTTTGTTTCGTAAAGCAGGAGTTTCTTTGTCCAGTTTTTTGCGTTACACGTTTTTGAGAGAGTAAGTCCCGAGAGAGAAAAAGGAGTCAATACCCATGGGGGCAATTAATTCTCAAATCGCAGCGAAGGAGCGCAGTAGTTCTTGTCTTTCTCATTACGAAGTGCATAAGACAAGGGCTTTACCTAATTGAATTGTTTAAGCCTCGAGACATTAATTTTTAGTAGTGTGACTATCAATTTAAATCAGATACGAGAAATATCTGTGCTGGCACTCCCTACAATGTCTTAGAAAAAGTCACTTTCCCGCATCATATTGGTGGTTGCTATTCATATAATGTTGTAATTCTGATGCAGTCTTACTAGCAAGTCTTACTAGCAGTATCCTATCAAGCGACATCGAGTGATCCCTTTTTCCGAAAAAAGCTAAAGAGTTTTGGGTGAATAGTTCGAGAAGCAGGCAGTATGTGGCTGTGGAAAAAGGACAAAGGTGGAACGCGGGCGGATAGAATCGAGTCCCATACTAGAGGTTCAACGCTCGGTATGTTGATTGCTTTTTTCTTTCTTAATTCCAGCAGCAAGAAACTGTAGAATCGGAGTACTTGGAAGACATGGCAGTAGTGGGTTCGGAAGAGGCACTTCCACACCCCGCGATTTCCGCACCCAGTGCCACGCCTCCGTCCCTGACACGTACTATATCAGCCCCACTATCATTACTAAACCTATTATAACGAAAAAAAAAAATTGCTAAAAATCGAGTCAATTCGCTCGTGTTTGGCTTTCGAATATGAGCTTCTCATCGGGGGTCCATCAGGGGTCCATCAGCCTCCAGGACCTTCTCATCGCCCCCTCATCGAGGGATTACAAGCGTGGAAAAAAAAGAGAGTTTTGGGAAAAAAGAACGGCGGAACCCCAAGCCGCGGCCAAAATTTGACGACAATGATGAGATTTGAACCGCACTTGAGGCTCTCAACAGGGGTCCATCATCATAGCCAAACGCTGGAAGCGATGATAAGATTTGAACCGCACTTCAGGGTCTCATCAGGGTTCCCGCGTCATAGCCAAAGGCCTTGAAGAAATGATAAGATTTGAACCGCACTTCAGGGTCCCATCGGGGTTCCCGCGGAGTAGCCAAAGGATAGAAGGAACCCGCGTCATGCAACAAAAATGGCCCGCTGCGCGCGAAACGTCCCCAAAAATGATTGAGATAGTTTACAAAACTGTTAGAACATTCGAGCCGCGCCCCCTCATGGGGGCGCGTCCGAGCGCATAGAGCAAAAGTGGAAAAAAAATGGCAAACGTCCACAAAAATGATTGAGATAGCGTACAAAAATGTTAGAACATTCGAGCCGCGCACCCTCATGGGGGCGGGCGCGAGCGCATAGAGTAAAACTGTAACAGAAATGGCCCTCCGCGCGAGAAACGTCCCCAACAATGATTGAGATAACGTACAAAACTGTTAGAACATTGGAGCCGCGGCCACTCATGGGGGCGCGTGCGAGCGCATAGAGCAAAAGTGGAACGAAAATGGCGAACGACACATTCTAGAACAAAGCAATTCAAGAGAGAACAGCATTTTCATTTCCATCGAACAGGTCTAGGGAGTCACACTCGAGGAATACTTTTGCCCCCCATCTAATAGCGGACCAAGCTGCCAAGGCGGCCCCCCGGCGCAAGCTTGCGCCTCCGTCCCTGACACGTACTATATCAGCCCCATTATCATGTTGGTTTAACAAAGCTAGCGGTTATATCAATCCCACTAAGAAAGTGGGGCCCCAACTAGTGTTAACACAGTTCTCATACTTCGTCGGGTGGCTTATACCACTATTTTTCACATTGGCCCCCTAGTATACAAAAGGCGCCGGGACTGCCACACTTCCATCGTCTCAAAGAGACGGGTCCCAGCCCCGCTACAAGGGGTGTCAGGTCGCAAAAAGGCAAGAATACGCCGCTGGTCTCGGGCTTATTTGCGGCGCTCCATCTGGTCTTTAGAGAAGATTCTCTTTCGGCCGGGCCGCATTTCGCGTTGTTTATGACTTCAGTAGCTTTCGCCGCGGGAGCGGGAGCGCGGGAGTCGACTACTCCGAAAATACCTCTACATGTGCTATTCCCGTTTACGAAACAATAGCAGCTTCCCAATATGGCACAGTTCGCCTGTACTGACTTTAACCACTTTTCGAAGAAAATCAAGTAGCATAACGCTGCCATCGCTTCAATTCTGTTGGGAGCTCCTGGATCCTGGAGAACCCTACTGGAGAGCCCACTGGCTTCCATGGAGAACGCTACTGCCTTCCCTGGTAAAAGGATGGCTCCCCCGATGGATACAATGTCCCCTTCATACGATGCGTCGCCATAGAAGTGAGCGCGCATTTTCGGGCTGGCCAGCTGATCTTCAGCGGGCTGGCCTGCTGGATCATGCAGCCGCCATCCGCCGAGTCGCCTGGTACTCGAAATTTCCGAATGAGCGAGCCACGGAATCGATTGGCCTTGCAAAACCCGACGTCGACGTCTGGTACAAGCCTGAATAAGGCAAGCCGGTAACGCCCATTATATCAGCCGTAGTATATATCAGCTCCATTATCATGCTGCTAGCGAAAGGAAAAAAATCTGGCATAGGCACGTCATTCGTAGCAGCGAGTCAGAGAGGCAGCTTTTGTGGTGGGTCCAACCGCATTCACATGGATTCGAGTAACGCCACGGAGAGAAAGTAAAGAGTCTTGGTTTTGTTCGGTGCTGCGGGAGAAATACTTTTGTCAGGGGAAAAAATACTAGGCGCATTCCACATAACTACACGTTTCTGGGCGACGGCAATATCCGGCTTGACAGCCTGATCCAAGCGGCCGAGATTCTGGCGCAGACGGCTAATGGTATTAATTGGAAGCTCCCCAGCTGCAGTGTAATGGCAAGCAGGTTTTCTGCCGGTGAAAATAGGGATGCAGAAGGGCAAGCCGACAAATAATTGTCCAAACAAAGACAAGTTGGTTTACTCGGGTAAATTGATGGTAGCAGTTCATCCAGTTCAGTGTCTATTTTTGAAAGGTAAAAGCGAATCGATTTGCAACACGGATTTTTCATGCGACAAGGATTTTCACCAGCTATATTTGTCCGATGGTGATAAGAGCAGTGAAGAGTCTCCCACGGAGAGGTTCTGGCGAAAAGGCGGAGAAGGAACCGCTCAAAGGCTCTCAAGTGCCGGTGAAACGGTTGAACTAGCTATTTTGATTGCACATACTGGAATATTTTTTTCATAGCAATCGACGGGGTACTCGACGTCCAAGGAGTCGGCGCGACGGACTACAGCGAGCAGCCCTCGCAGCCCTACAATATCTCCGTCCACGAGTCAGTTCGGTCTTGTCAGTCTAAATAGCGTGAGAATAAAAAAGCTCCGCCCAAAACATTTAGATCTGTGGCAACACAACTGGGGTGGTGCTGGGCCTAAACGGGTGCCTGTCAGTGCCCCGCTCGTGTCCGAAGCTGCAGTAACGACGATGTTGCGGCAAACGTCAAGGGAAGCCCCTAGGTTTGTGTTAAAATGTGTGTACACGCGATTTCACCCCGGCCGACTTTCAGTAACATGCCCAATAACGACCTAATTCACTAAAACTTCCCATGCTCCTCGGATTGAGTCTTCGCAACAAGAAGACGACAGGAAGAGACCACTCTGAGACGACCTGCTCGGCTCTATTTAGCAGGGGAAACCAACCCCCGGCGGACAGTCGCACGAGTAGCTTCCGCCGGGGACCGATCCTCCACAAACAAGAGAAAATCCGGTCTCCCGACCAAAAATCATCAATTTCCGTCCAAACGGAAAATAAGAAAAAGGCCAACACCTTCTATAATACTCGAAAAGGCCAAGACCTTTTCTCGCAAATAATTATTGGTCCCAAGACCCGCTCTAACATTATCGCAAAATTAAGCAAACTATAGTTCAGTACAGATGTACGTTGCCGGCACGAATGATCAGATTTTCTGAACCGGGCTGCTCCCGTTGCACAGCTTACCGGGCCGAGATTCTGGCTTATATCACTAGAGGAAAGAGTTTAAGAAACTATCATTTGGTTATAGAGATGACATATATCAATAGGGCTCTGCCCATAGACAAGCTATCCGAAAGACGAGAATTCTCAATCCGTCAGAAACACGAGTCTACAATTATAAAATAATTTTACTTAATATATGAACAAATCTATTGACCAACGATAGACCAAGGACAGAGGGGAGGTCAGACACCCTGAATGTAGTGCAGCACAGAACCCATGACAATGAAGAATCAACTGACGTGCAGGGCTGAGAATTCTAGCTTTTGATTGAAACTTTTTCGGCACGCACACCCACATGAACTCACGAAGAACTATGCAAACTAAGACAATCAACTCAGCACGGAAAATTCACTGAAATAAAGTACAGAAGAATGAAAGAGGGCGAAGGAAGAAGTATTCATGGTAAAAGTGCCTTGAGCTCCGCTGGGACTAAACCAACCCGAAGGTCAGCCAAACATGTTTTGCGGCGCCACCAAGAATACAGGGGCAGAAAGAGAAGGAGAGAAGAGAAAGTAGAACGGTAGAGATGCTATAAATGACACACATATTATCACTCAAAAATCATGATCACAAAATATAAACTCACTAGTATAGCAAGACTCAACACACAAAGTTGTAGAACACTGAGGCAGGGCCAGGACGAGAAAAATTTTTTTGAAGTATCAGCAGAAATAGTGAATTAGGGTTATCATATAATAAATAATGTTAGAGCGGGTCTTGGTACCCTTTTGATAAAGCGGGCAAATAGACCCGAGACTCGCAAACAACGGGGCCCGGATCGTGAACCCGTGAACAACTAGCCACAAAAATGTTTGAAGTCGTAAACTAAAGACGGTCTCCACTTAAAACAGCTAGAGCCTCTAACCGAAGTCCCTATCTGCTACCTAGTGCCACTACGATCGGGTACCAACACTGAAAACACTCGCTCCCCCCCCTAAGGAAAAAAATTATTACATTCGGTGTCCAACACACTAGTTTAAAACAGCCCGTATATTTGACAGCGGCCTGCAGGGTCAGGGGCGTTCGACTTTCAGTACCTCGGTGGTGCAGAACAAGGCAACAGGCGAAAGCTGGGTGGAGATCCACGAACATCCAAAGGGACTTAACCAGGAACACACCAACACAGCAGCCGCAGTGGACTACTACAGTGACGAGTGGCGCGAGGCGAATTTGCTAGTGTCCGGGCATATGAAATATCTGGAGCTAGTGTCCAGACACGACATCTTCGCAGCAGCAAATTCAAGCGCAAATCAGTTTCGGACCAAGGTCAGAGAAGGAGAAGAACTCAGGGCCTATCAGGTAATCGGGCTGTAACATTTCCAGGCCGCTTCTAGTTTCAGCTAAAGGCTAATTTCAGCCAGCGAATTTTAAAGGCTAAGTTTGCGAGCCCCAAATACGGACGCGGAGCCAGTGGAGTTGCCGTCCTACCGGCTAAGGTTTGGAGCATAAAGAGTTTTTTGCGAGATTATGTGAATAGGCGTTGCAAATCGGGCTGAGAATTACCGAAGTCGCGGAAGAGTCCGATCCAGAAAATA
>Ga0099797_101603_pt1:0-10000 | contig 11533 bp, 13 predicted proteins | sample Uncmet_Sort48C_1_FD_89871 | JGI IMG/M metagenome (GOLD analysis project Ga0099797, IMG submission 89871) | Marine eukaryotic communities from CALCOFI LINE 67, Pacific Ocean - C012_Sort48C_1 | ecosystem: Environmental > Aquatic > Marine > Oceanic | place: Pacific Ocean: Monterey Bay... | reverse complement strand
GGGAATCAACTGGTGTGTGGGTGTCAGCATGCTTTTGGGAACCCTTGGAATACCTAGAGAGTTTTATAGGAATACCTAGGAAGCAGCTTGGAAGGGGTCAACATGCTTCGGGGAACCATAGGAATACCTGGGTAGTTCTATAGGAAAACCTGGGAATCAACTGGTGGGGGTCAACATGCTTTTGGGAGCCATAGGAATACCTGGGGAGGTCTGTAGGAATACTTGGGAAGGGGGGGGGAAACATGCTTCTGGGAGACATTGAATACCTCGGGAGTTCTATCGGGGTACCTGGGAATCAACTCGGTGTGTAGGTGGCCACAGGAATCAGTCATCCAGGCATTCAAGGGGCACGACCCAGACGGTTGCTTCGATGGGTTTTCCTTCCTTTTTTATCAACTCCCCCCTTCACAGAGTATGAGGGTTGGAGAAATCGCAGGGGGAGGCCCTGGGCCTGCAGCAGCCGCCGCGGTGGCTTGGCAGGACTACGGCTCGCAATTCAAGAGGAGGTCAGGGTATTCAAATAGGCGCCGTCTCACAGAGTGTTGCCAGGCCACCTGTTGTAAGCTTCGGGTTTCGGCTGATGAACACTTTTCAGCAGCTCGGGGTGCAGCTGCTGCTCCCCTGCCCAACGAAATGCCAGGCACTGTCGACCCAGACTTGTCCTTTGTAGCTGAGATGATGGTAACCACGGGTGAAGCCATGGGGGACTGTAAGTGGAAAGTAGTGAAGGCAGTGAAACAGCTGAAGCAGCGTTGGTGTGCAGTAACGAGTTTCTTTCTTCAGAAGAAAGCAGAGTACCACCATCCCGCAGGTCACTCGGGAATGCGACATTGGTTTGATCCCCGTATTGGCAGTGCTCATTGCGTGGCTTGACGCGCGATTCGGCGACCATCTGATAATTGGCTCACCAGCACTGGGCCACTACGAAAGGTGTGGCATCTGCCCCAAAAGGGAGGTATCCCCTTCTGAGAAGTCCGACATTTTCAAAGGTGCCCAAGCCAACAATTAGCTGTTGATAGCGAAGCTGAGGCCAGGGAAAGACGATGACACCATTCGGGAGAGAAGCATGCAGGACGTAGCAGGAGGACTCACATCAGAGCCAGTGAAACTGGCGCAACTGATGGAGTCAGCAAGAGGGTCCAGCTGCAGGCTTACCAGGAGGTTCGTCATCACACAATCGTCAGGGAAGGAGAGGATTATCGATGATGCGGCAGATTCCGGCCAATCAGAGATGAGCACGGATGAGAATGCATTATGCTTTTGCAGCGCCATCCAACCTGCGCACCATAGTTAAGCCCTGAAGGGTTACCTGGGCCATGAGGGAATTCCATGGCCACAGGGAACCAAAGAGCATATTCTATCAGCAGGCGAAAACTGGGCAGATGCTTACAGGTACACAGCCATGAGGCCATGCGAAGCTGAAGTTTGCATTGTGACGTGGTGGCGCCCCACTTGCGACCGGCCATGGCCCAGCGCTACTATGGGTTGCTTTTCGGATTGCCGAAGGCAGTCACATCATTCAACAGATGGTCTAAGCTTGCGGAAGCATTGGTGAGGAGGGTTCTGCTTGTGCTTCTGTCCATGTACTTCGATGACGCCACAATGCAGGATTGGGCAGACCGGGCAGCGGATGCGCAGAGATGTGTTAGCCAGTTCATGCGACTGGTGGGGGATCCGCCCGGGGCCAAGGGGAAATCGCAGCCATGCCGCGCATATGGAGACTTCCTCGGACTTATCCACGACCTTGCTGAAGTGCAGTCAGGAACAATCCGGTTCTGGTCCAGGGCTGCACTCATCGTGAAGGTGGCTGACATCCTTGCTTTGGCGCTGCAGACTGGCTTGGACAGCAGCTAAGATGTACGGTGTCTGCAACTTTCTAGGGAGGCATGTTCGCGAGAGTGGGGCGCGCAGGCCTGGCAGCCATCAAGGACAGGCAGTATGATCACGAGACCGGGATCACGATAGAGCTCGTTGCGTCGTTTGACTTCCTTCGCGATCTGTTCAGGCTGCAGCCCAGGAGGGCATACTGGCTCGCAGCGGGATCCTTTAATAGGATCCTGGTAGAGTCGGATGCAGCCTATGAGAATGACAAGGGCAGTGCAGGTTTCCTAGCGGTTCTGAACCAGGGCAAGCCGGATGAAGTCAGGCAGGGCAGGGTGATTGATATCCCCTTGGTATCTACCACTTATGGTCAGACCGCAGGACTTCCATTGCACAGTTAGAGCTCTTAGCAGTATTTGTGGCCATGGTCGAGTTAGCAGGAATGATCAGATGTAGCCATGAATTGTAGTGTATCGACAATGTAGCAGCAGTGGGGTGTGCCCAAGGCCACGCACCTGGGAGCTTTCGCCCTTGCAGCACAAGCCTACTATGAGTATGTCGCATCCAAAGCGAATTGGTCAGATGAAATCAATAGGTTAGGTGCCGAAGGCAGTTGGGCGGGTGGCAACAATTTTGATGTCTAGTACTGTGGTGTAGCAACTGTTGTTGCATCTTCCCTGCATTGCGGTTGCTGGAGTTTTTGCCTTCCTGTAGAAGCAAAAGTTTAAGTTGCTGAGGTATCCAGCAACTAGGGGGGGTACGGCGGTGTACCGCCCCCCATCTCCCCGTTATAGTTTGTGTGCACTGGGCTGGAGCGGTCAGGAGATGTTGTCTGAGCGCATTGGGCTTGTAACACAGAGGTATCCTGTTTCACTCACTCCTGAACTAGAATCATTGCTACGCCAAAGTAATTCGACTAGTGAGTCGATATTGTCGAAGGAGGATTACCAACAGGATGCACAAAACTTGAAGAACGGAGAGAGGCTGTGTGTTGGGAAAGCTCATGGCTGCATGTACACCCTTCCTACTCGCTAGATGTATTAGTTTGTTGTGTCGGCAGGCCTTGGGTGCAAACATTCATTTATGCAAGGGAGGGCTGATACCATGCTGTACTTACATCCTATGTGAGCATGTGAGCAGTAGATGCTCATACCATTTTGGCTCAAGCATGAGCTTGGCCACATGTGCATCGTAAGTATTAAAAAGAAAACCACCCGCCCTCCACCATACTATCCGCAACTGAGTGATGCTGGGGTTGGTTGGCAGTCGCCGGTCTTGGCACCGGCAGACCGGAAATGGGAGGGTGCATTCTATGCCGTCCTCACTGGATGGGAGTCGCCAGTGGCATTAGCCTTCGGGCCGCCTTTCGGGTTTGCGCATTCCAAGTTGCTGCACTGCCTGGGTCAAAGGTGCGGGAGAGTGCACTATTGTGGCTACTGTTTCCTTGCGAAGAGCAGCCATTTTAGTGGTTTTTACCCTTGGCGTTCAAAAAGCAGATAGATGGGCTCCAGCAAACACAGGCTGCGCAAATGCCCCACAATAGTGCAGCATGCGATTCTTGTTCTACCCCCCACTATCTTGGCTAGGAGGCATCCCTAGTCAGACCCGTGTGAGAGGAGGAGTCTGTGGGGCTTGTAACACAGAGGTATGCTGTGTCACTCGCTCCTGAACTAGAATCATTGCTACGCCAAAGTCATTCGACTAGTGAGTCGATATTGTCGAAGTGGGATTACCAAAAGGATGCACCAGACTTGAACAGCGGAGAGGCTGTGTGTTGGGAAAACTCATGGCTTCATGTACACTCTTCCTATTCGCTGTTCGTTATTTATTTATTTATATATATATATATATATATATACATGCATGTGTATATATATATATATATTATATACATGCATGTGTATATATGTATATATATATATATATATTCCTGCATATTCAAAGCGCCGATTGCTGGCATTTCTTAGCTTGTTGCGAGATTCCGACAAACATGCAAAGGAACCCAAACATGGGCCCAGGCCCGGCACCCAAATTTGCGGCGGTCCCCGTTTCGGGCCCAGATTCAAAATTTGGGTGCCGGGCCCAGCTTTGGTGCCCAAGCACCTGCATGTATGTAGGAATTCACTTGCCCTCGACCTTCCCGCCACTGTGCTGGTAATGCAAATAAGCAAACACACAAATCAAGAAACAAGGGGCACCCAAAGGGGACCCAAGGGAGTTCCAAAAGCGGTCAGAATGACCCCAAGGATGTAATTAACCCATAGACACGCAAGGAAAGCAAAAGATGCACAAGGGGATCCCCAAGGAATCTCACGGATGCGACTATGGTCAAAAGAAGTCGGTTCGTTCGCCACCTCTTGTCCCCGATTGCGACATTCGCTGTTCTCAACTTCTCCAAAAGTCACGCTGCAAAGCCCGGGCTCCCTATTGGTAATTACTTAATAACAGATTACGCAAACAGCAATGCATTAGGGACTTCCTGGTGCCTGGCGGCAAGGTGGCGGATATAAAGCGGAAGTTAGTTCTTTGGATTGGCAGTGCATGTTCCCTTTATTGCCGTGCATCTTCCTGGCTCACAGATCTTTGTAGTAGGCGTGCTTGGCAAAGTGCATGGGTCGGAGTGAGGGTTTCCCATCTCATGTATTCATTTCGGTGCAAATCTTGTGAGTGGGAAGGGGGGACGACCTGCCAAGTTGAATTCATCTGGCTACTGGATGGGGGTGGGGGTTTCAATGACCGGGGATCACCGGCGAAATCGTCCCCCACGCATCCAAGACGAGGAGTTATTCACAAACATGCACAATGCAAGTTGTTTGCATACGAATTCATTGCGAGTGTGCCTCAGAGGAAACATGTAATAGTATCAGTTTGACATGCACAAATTCTACAAGTTCAGTTTAAGAATCCCACACACAATACGAACCAATTCAAACGATGTTATTACATGGTATGCTCACATGTTCTCATATGGCTTCTGTATGTTTCCGCAGCATTTGTGCCAACTTCACTCCCAAGAATTTGACGCTCCAAGTGTGCACCTGTAGAAACTCGTATAGAAGCAAACGACATGTGCAAAGACTATGTCAATCATCTACGTATCAAAAGAACTATTAATCAACTCCGAAATGGATTTTATGCCCATTTGGAGATGTGAATATATCATAAACTACTTGTAGTAGCAAGTGTTTGTTCTCAAAAAATGTCCATGATTCAAACTTGTCTTGGGACAACCCATTGCGGATGGGTAGAGACCCCATGAACTTTTCTGGTCACCAAATCTTCCCAAACCCAGGAGTCCAGTCAACACACCGAATATTACCCCAGATCATGTTTCTAGGCCCCATTGGTGAGCAAAGTGTTTGCATTGTAAAAATCTTGTACAGCTCCAAAATAGCCCAGGTGTCGCTGAATTAAACCCTAACACATGTCAACAAATACTTTAATCCAAAACGTTTGAAGGCTTGTTGAGGGAGCCTCGACAAATACGCTCGTCAAGATGTGTTTGAACTACATGTATAAACAAGAAACGGATGGTTTGGCAACTTGTTGGGGACCGAACTCAATGAAAATTATCGGGCTTGTAATGTTATGTATTCTTTTAAGGGGGAGGGTGCTCTCCGAAAATGGATTCTCCCCAAAGGGCTGTCCAAAGACTCCCCCCAAAAAACAACATATATATAGATTTTAAACAAACCTAATGTTTGAATCTTATCCATTGCACGATGGTTCTAATCATTTCCACATGCAACTTTGACACGAACAACACAGCAGATGCACTCGAACGTGTCCCCGAGTGGTTGTAATGATTTTTTACCAAACTCACATAAAAATACAATTTCGTCAATAATACTTCCGGAGAAATTCATAATCCTTCCGGATGAGCTGAGGGGCCCCAGGCCCGGGCCCCAAAATCCGTGCGGGGACCGCAGCCGGGCCCAGGGGCCCATGGGGGCCTATGGGCCCTTTGGGCCCGTGGGGCCCCTATATGGGCCCATAGGGCCGATAGGGCCCTCTAGCTCATAGGTCCCCATGGGCCCATGGGGCCCATAGAGCCCCATTCGTCTATAGGGCCCCTTATGCCCATGGGTTGCCGTGGGGCCCCATGGGCCCCATTTTCCCCTGGGCCCGGGTTTGGCCCCAGCGGCAATTTTGGGGCCCGGGCCTGGCGCTGGGGCCCTTCAGCCCAGCCGGAAGGATTATGAATGTGGCCGGAAGGATTATTGAGCAACTTTGAGTAGGTCCACAGTAGTAGCCTATTTACTTAAGTAGGTCAAGGTCAACAATAGTAGCCTACAGACAAAAACACCCAGGCCATCCTTAGCCGCATATTCAACACTTGTGAGCATCTACTACGAGTTCCCCCATCTCAAAATGGGTCCCCAATCCTATTCCGGATTTAATTCATAGTTGTTCATGCATACCTTATACAATTTCTTTATATTTCCTATAGGGTGTAGACTAAATGACTAAGTAAATATTTCGAGTTAGCCATATTTAATGATTTCTTGCGGCCCCCAAAACAAAGAACCTTTATAGTCAGCTCCGCGCTGTAATTTCATAGATTGGGCTGCAAGTTTTGTGCGCAACGGATGAATAATGTGGCCTTGCAGGGTTCAACTACTCATTGGATTTTAAGGGAATTGAAGCAGAAGTTATGCCTAAGCAGTTTGGTGATAACCTGGTACATGTCGTGCCCAATTTCGTTAAATGTAACATTCCAGCATTTCCCTCTACCTCCAGATTACAAGAAAACCAAACAAATAAGCCTCGAACGCTCACCCATGTATAATAATAGCCTACTTGATTTAGTTTTTGATTTTCCCGGTACCGAAACCAGGAACCATCATAGCCAGGTCCGGCCCGTAATTTCATATATTTGCCGCAAGATTTGTGCACAATGGTCGTATAAGAGGCCGCGGATGGCCTTGTAGGGTTTAATTGTTTATGTGGTTTTCGGGAGTTGAAGCAGATAGGATGTTGAAGCAGTTAGGTATTAACCTTTACCGTCAGCCATGCCCCTCACTACGGCAAATTGGATGTCTACGGTAATTCCTCGGCTGCGTGTACAGAACCGGCGTTTGCCACCCTGGCCAGGCCCACGCCGACTAATGATACAGACTCAGAGTCGGTGGCAGCATCATCGGAATCACCTGCGACATCCGAGGATAGGCTTGTAAGATACACAATCGTCTAGATTTGTAAAGGGCAGGGTTTGGAGTGGAGCCATTGATTGTGGAGTCCTCGAAACAACAAAATCATATCTGTGTATATATATATATATATATATATATATATATACATACACACATATATACATATATACACATATACATATAAATACTAATATATTGGGCCAACGGTCCTCATGGGCCCATGGGGCCCATGGGCCCGGGCCCCATGGGCCCGGGGAACAGCCCCCCACCCACCCCACCCCACCCTGCTGTTATATTTTTTGTTATTGTAAAAACAATGGCGATTCAAACGATGTTAACGTTCGTGTTTTTTTGTGTAAAGGTGAAGCAGGGTTTATGCCTAAATGGGTAAATCTGTAAATGGGTATGGAGTGGGGCCATCGATTATTGTTTCATGTTTTTTCATGTTCGTTTCATGCTTCCTGTGTTCATGTTTTCTCACGTGTTCAGTTGTTCATGGTTTGTTAATTGTATATATGAACCGGAATATATATATATATATATATATATATATATTAATATATTGGCCCAATGGGCCCCATGGGGCCCATGGGGCCCACGAGGCCCATTGGCCCAATATATTAATGTACATATATATATATATATATTCCTTTGTTTTTTCTTATATCTTTATTTTCTTTTGCAGCAGAATTCGGACGTACTTTTAAACTTGTTTTCGGAAGGGGTGTCCCGAAATCGGCTTTTGTCCGTATCGCAGTTCCGGACACATACATACCACCAAACAGCACGGAATTTCGAGACGAATCCAATGGGGACAGTCCCGGGATCTGAAACCCAGGTTTCCCGAAAATAAAAAGTTCGAACTTTCAAATCGGTGTTCGATTTTTGTTGGGTTCAAACCCAGATGCTGATTTCAACACCTTGTGCAGCTTTAGTGACCGTTTCACATGGCGGACTGCAAGATGTTGAACAGACCCCTCACTGGCAGGACTTAGACTCCCTGAAATCAATAAAATTGTTAATTCAAGTTTATGGATTCCACTGGTTGGAGCTGCATAAACATAAAAAATATGGCGGTTTGGAGACGCAGGTGCGAACCGCGAACATCTTGATAATTCCATCCAGCGAACCCGGCGGCGCGAACATTATGTTCCGGCAGGGTGCATGGGGCCCCATGGGCCTGAGTCTTGCTCGCGCTGCGGTTCAATATGAATGGCTGATTCAATTGCGTCGCTGCGAACAGTTTTAATGATTGCCGGAGTAATTTCTTATCATTCGCAAATGTAGGGTTATTAAATATATGTTCAACTATTTCCACACTTGTTTACAATGTATGTAAGGTTGATGGACTTAATTAAGCAAGCAACACTTTGCTGTAGATGAGCACTGAAAAATTAATTTCATGGTGAGAAGTTCGTTTGGAATGCGTTTTTCGAACATGTGTTCTCCCCGAAAAGCTGGCAACATGATTCCCCAAAGTGAACAAACTGCATGTTTGGATCTGATTGGTTATACGATGGTTTTACTTATTTCCACATGCAAAGTCAATTCGAAAAACACCCCAGATGCATTCAAACATGTCCCCGACTGTTTTTAGGTGGAAAATGGGTTTTAGGTGTTTCTTGATTATGTCCATCACCAGTATTTATACATGTCCAGTAAGATTTACACGCACTTTGTTAATTGTTGCTTGGCTCAAGATCGTGAAAACATATTTGGCTCGATCGGGGCCCCAGTGGAGTGCTTGCAGCATCAATCCTACAAGTTTGCAGGGTTGTTCTGGCCGGACCCAATGAAATCCTGTCGACGGAATAAATTAAGCAACACCATGTGAGAAATATAAAGAAATACAAAGGTGTTTGTGTTTTCTTTTGTTTTTATCAGCTTCCAGTGCCCGGGACTAGCCCCCTTCCGATTTGTCTCGAAAATCTTTGCTATTCTGGGCTGTGTATGCATCCGCAGCTCCGATGTGGTATCTAAACTCGCCCTGGGACAATTTGTTTTCGATATTTAAAAAAGAGGAATTCGCCCGACCACCAAATCTTCGCAAACGCAAAATGAAAAAGACGTGCAACGAAATTTGGAGACGAGTACACCAAATATCAGTCCGAGATGATTTCCCTGGAGTTGTTTCTTGCCAAAAACATGTTTTTGTGGCGAACCACTAGTAAAGCCACAGAACACCAAAGTGTTGCTTAATCAATTCCGTCTACCGAATCTGTCCCGGGATCAAGTGTCCAGTTTGTTTGAACGAAGTGAAATTGCCGATCGGTGTATTATTATTTTGTTTTGGTGGGGGGGATACAATGTATCCGTGCACATGTGAATTTTTACAGACATGCCCCATGTGACTTTATAGCCTGTCTTGCTTCATATACAAATCCAGAAATGCAGGATTCCCACACGAATTTACATGACTCCCACTAGTGAGTATTTGATTTGAAATCAAATATACATATATATATATATATAAATGCAATGTGTCTTTAGCCAGTCATCCTCTTGCTTCGTGTACAGATGTCTGAGGATGAAAGTTTGCATATCCCGCCACCAGTTGCAAACTTCGATGCCATGGATATGGCCACAGGTTTGTGTATTTGTAAATGCCACAGCACTGAAAGCTGCCGTGGACATAATCACTGTCATATACATATAATATACATGTATATATATACTGCTCTTAGCGATCTCTATGTTGTTTCTCTCTCTCTCTCCCTCTCTCCATATTATATACATTTTATGGCTTCATATCTATATGTGTATATATATGTATGGATCCATGAGATGTGAACGGACATGTGAATTGATATTGGCTAGCAGTGTTTTCATGACTTGCACGTCTGCAAATCAAATGTCACATGTTGCACATGACTTGCACCTGTTCTACACATGTACTTGCTTGAGGGGGAACATCACATAGAGTATCATTTGCATTTTCGCTCAATAACTATTCTCTTCTCGACAAAAATGTGACAACTATTCGAGGAATTATCGACATGGTCGACACAAATCGGCAATGGTTCGAA
>Ga0099797_101602_pt1 | contig 11539 bp, 11 predicted proteins | sample Uncmet_Sort48C_1_FD_89871 | JGI IMG/M metagenome (GOLD analysis project Ga0099797, IMG submission 89871) | Marine eukaryotic communities from CALCOFI LINE 67, Pacific Ocean - C012_Sort48C_1 | ecosystem: Environmental > Aquatic > Marine > Oceanic | place: Pacific Ocean: Monterey Bay | collected... | reverse complement strand
ACCCGAAGGCAAAGGCAGCGGCGACATGAGTGCGTTGGTGTCCCTGATGATCTTGAAGGAGCTAAAGAAGATGCAGCGGCGCGGCGAGGATGGTTCGGACGACAGCGACGTGGACGAGTGCAACGGCCTGGGATTGAGCGGAACAACCGGGCGCGGGAAGGGCTTCGACGGTGTGGCGCAGATGAGAAAGGACTTTCGGCTTCGCCCTCAGCGTTTGACCAAAGAGTATGTTATTTGGTGCCGCGATGTGCTGGGGGTGACCGACCGGCGACAAGTTTGGAGCCTCAAAGACGTTTCGAAGAAACTTGCGCACATTTTCGGGAAGATGCGTGGAATGTTGCGCGTCCACCATATGTGCCAGGAAGCATTGCAGTTTGCTTTGGCGGAGGATGTGCCTCACACCCAGGCGTACCTGGTACAAATGTCGAAGGGGATTCTGCAAATGGCACTCGATGGAGGCGATTGGAGCAATGCCGCCCTCATCTTGCCCACGCCAGATCCTTTTCAGAGGCCCGACTTCGGGGGCACGCCCCAGGAGTTACAACGGGTCTTTCGTTACAGACGCGCTATCAAGGATCTTCGTCAGAGGAACAGCAACTGGAAGGAGACTTGGCCGAAGGGTGGCATGCAGAAGGATGGAGAGGGCGGAGAAGGCGAGGGAGACGACGACGCGGAGAAGGAAGAGGCACCAAAGAGGACAGGACGTGGCGGCCGCGGCGGTGGGAAGAAGTAAGTGCTCCCGGAGCTTCTCTGAGTAGCGAGGCCCAGCCTTGCAATTTTGAAAGTTTTGTTTTGAATTCGGCTAGTGTGTCTATTTCTGATTGGTCCAAGCTTTTGAATAAGAATGTGTCGACCTGTATGTTGCACAAGTTGCTTGATAGTCTTAGTGGTAGCTTGAAAGACACTCCTCTTGGCCGTATGCATGCATGGCAAATCCGAAACCCTTGTATCATCCCGCATTTGGCTGGATCAGCTACGGAGGCGACGCAGGCTTTGCTCCCTGCTCGCTTGCCCCAGCGGCCACAAGAGCTGTTCGGTGGCAGTCCTCCCAGAAACAGAAGGCGCGCTAAGCGTAGAGCCCTCAGGTCGTGGGCTTGGCGCTTGGCTGAATGGCAAGTTAGTGCTTTTACTTTTTATGAGCTAGGATGTCCCAAATCACATAATAAGATCGCTCAAGTTATGGGAAGTAAGAGTCTCTCTGCGAGTCAGCACAGTGCTTTTCTGAAATTGGTGGAGGCCAATACCCGTTTTTGCCGCCTTGGATTGGCCAACTTGGACGATCCGAGTCGCGGTCTTTCTTCTATGCATAATATTCTGAGTTATTTGGAGGCGAATGACGAGGACTTGCAAAGTTTTTCCCCTGAGAATTTGATTGTTGGTGCCAAGCCTGTCGACCCCGATAGGATCAAGGTGCCAGCCAATGCCGGGTCAGTCGACCCGGCTCGGATTTTGAAAGGAAGGCGGCGCGCCGCCTTTCTGAACCCCGACTCTAAAGTGAAGAAACGTTCTCCCCCTAAAGCCGAGCTTCCAAGAGGCTTTTACAATGTTCCCAGGCGTCATCGAGACAGGCTTACAAGGACCCTGTTAGAAACCAAGATGGCTGTGCTGATTCGCGAGAGTGATGTAGCACGCACTGAAGAGGGCGATCTTATTCTAGCTGGTCTATTCACTGTGGCACATAAGAAACTTCTGGATAGATTGATTTTCGACCGCCGCCCGCAAAATTACCATGAGTATCGTTATCAATGGGCCCGGCTTCCGCTGGGACCTCAACTGTGTCGCATTTTGTTGGATTCGAAGCATGGTCTGCGTGGGTCCGGGGACGATTTGAGAACTTATTTCTATCAACTGAAGCAGTGCAGCCGGGCACTGAGTCGCAATGCTTTTGGGGAGCGCATCTGGGGAGACGATTTTCTGGAGTTTGGGGGGGAGCCTGGAGTCCCCTATCGTCTGGCACTCGCCGTCGTGGCAATGGGCGACCTCAATGCGGTTGATGTCGCCCAGGCCGTGCACGAGCAAGTGCTAGAAGATGGGGGATGCCTGGCCCCCGGTACGGTTCTGCACTACGGGGAAGAATTGCCGGATTCATGTCTTTTGGAGGGGGTCTACATCGACGACCACCTGGTTATTCACGTTTGTTTGAAGTCTCAGCTCAAAGCCACTGAAGGACCAGATAAGGACGTTATTCTTGCTTCACATAAAGCCTACGTCTCTAGTGGACTGCCTCGTTCAGAGGAGAAAGGGTTTGGATTTGCGGCTGCTGGGGCCTCGGGCACAACCTGCGCGGAAACAAACTTTACTGCTTGGGGCACCGAAGTGAATCAAGGTTTTGGATCCGTTGGGACCCCCTGGCGCAAACGATTCCTGCTCTGGATTTTGACGCTGTTTCAACTCAGTCAAAAGAGGTCCGAACAATCTGTTGTTAAGAGGCTGACAGCCTTGTATGTTCATCCTTTTATGCATCGAAGGGAATGTTTCTCGTGTTGGCATCGAGTTTTCAAATGGTTGTCGAATATTTCTCCAGGGCAGGTTGTGGCCGTGCCTCCTGATATTCGGGATGAGATTGCAGTCGCCAGCTTAATAATACCTATTGCTTATACGAACATCCGGGCCCCTGTGTCAAATACAATTACCACCACGGATGCAACGCCGGACCGGGGGGGAGCAACAGCTTGTGATGTGCAATCGGAAATCTGTAACGCTTTGTGGAGAATGACAGAGTACAAAGGGGAACACGTTCGGCTTGATCAAAAATACTTTAGCGAAACAAATCCCCCTGCATCCGCCAATCCTGAAGCGGCCTTGGTGGTTGACATGTTGCCTTGGCGAGTATCAAATTCTCACAACTTTAAACGCCGAGCTCACATCAACGCTCAGGAATTGCTTGAGGTTTTGGAGCTCTTGAAAAGAAATTGCAATGAGACACTCGATATGTTGAGATTGGTGAACGGAGTGGATTCTAAAGTCGTGCTGGGTTGCTGGGCGAAGGGACGCTCGTCTAGTTTTGTCTTGAATGGTCTCCTTCGCAAAGGGCTGGCTTGGTCGCTGTTTGGTTGGAAGTTTCTCAGTAACTACTGGTTGCCGACCGACCGGAATCCGTCCGATCACCCTTCGCGGAATCGTCCGTTACCGCCCGCGCCGAAGCTGGAGGCTAGTGTAGCCGCTCGTGTTTTACTTAAGCCCCCCGCTCCTGCTTCACCAGTCGTCAAAGGCAAAGTTAAGAAGTGTGTGGAAGCCTATGGAGGTTGTGGTCTGCTGACACAATCTATGTCGGATGCTGGTTTGCAAGTTGATGTTCCATATGAGGCCTATCCGGCCCCTGGGGTCTATCGCAGGGACCACGATCTCACAGTTAGGGCAGTTATTCGTAAGTTAAAGTTTGAAATCGTTTCTGGTCTCATTGCTTTCATTCATTTCGGCCTACCTTGCACAACGTGGACCACACTTACCTACATCAATGGTGGCACTCGCAGGGTCTGGCTACCCGAGGGGGATGGCTCCCTGGGTCGGGAAAATATTGGAAATTTGCAAGCGTCTCTATGCGCCCGTTTGTGTGTTCTTGTGAGAGAGCATGGAGGCCACTTCAGTATCGAAAATCCAAAGGGAAGTCTGCTTTGGAAGTCCAAGTACATTAAACATATCACATCACATGTCGCCACATATTTTGTTTCCTTTGATCAATGCGCATATGGGCTGAGCGTTCCTGGGTTCAGCAAATACGAGTTCTGTCGTAAAAGCACATCTGTTTTAGCGTCTTTTCCGAGTATTCGTCGACTGGAGGCTAGATGTCCTGGTGTTTCTCGTTATCATCGACACCGTCATGTCCTAGGAAGTGTTAAGATTGAAGGCAAATGGCAGTCTGTAGCCAAATTAGCTGGTCGGTACCCCATCGCACTCACACAAGTCTGGGCTCAGGCGATTGCCGATGGGATTAAAGGCAAAGGCTACTCCCCTAGAGCGAGATAGGCTCTCTCGGACCTATCTCCTTAGGCTGTCTCGTGGATGGCAGTCTGTGCTTCGCTTCTTGGCACTGGGTGGGTTGTCTTGGGCTTGCTGGCACTCTTCCCCCAGCCTAGCAGAGGAACAGCTTGCGGAGTATGTGCAACACTGCTTCAACACGCAGATCCCCTTCTGGCTGGCAAAACACGGGGTGCTGGCTGCACAGTTAAAGGTGCGATCTTTGAGGGGAAAGATTCGAAGGGCTTGGGATGCTTTGTCTTCTTGGCGTCTAACTATGCCGACAGGTCATCGGGTCCCGTTTCCCATCGAGATTTTGAATGCCGTCTCTCTCGTGGCTTTGGAGCTGGCTCTGGGTGCAACCTCTCAGTCTCTGCGCTGGCTCAGTTTGCATGTGCTCTTGCGGGTGGGATTCCACGCCCTCTTGCGCCCAGCAGAGCTTTGCAACTTGAGAGCAGGGGACCTGAAGTTCTCTCTTGGGCGAGTCCCGTACGTGGTTCTAGCTGTGAGAAACCCCAAAAATCGTGCCTTTTTGGGAAGGATGCAATTTGTGATACTAAAGGACCAGGCTACAGTTTTACTATTACATTGGTTCGTGAAAGGGCTGGCCCCAGAAGTGAAACTCTGGAGCGGGTCTGTGACCACTATGCGCACAACGTTAAAGGAACTATTATCTTTGATGGGACTTTCAGGATTAGGGCTGTCACTTGGATCTTTGCGATCGGGTGGTACTACGTATCTCTATTTGAGTGGCTCGGAAATTGCGCGATTGAAATACACTGGAAGATGGAAGTCGGAGGCTTCCCTAGGATGCTACATTCAAGAAGCCATGGCACTACTTGTTTGGTTGCACTTGTCAGAGGCTCAACAGCTCAAGGTGTTCACTTTGTGCCGTGCTGGATTGCAAGCCTTGCGATTCCCGCCTCCTGTCCCCTGGACAGCCATTGCGGCCAGAAGACCATGGCGAACACGTTCACGCCTATGCAGTTGGACTTCCTTGAAACTAATGCAACCCCGTTGATGCTCGATGCATCCACTCACATCTTGGCAACGTCATCCTTTCATGACTTGCTCGCCAACGACCCGCAATCTCTCAACACGCTCATCAGGGGCCGCAATCGCCACAATGGTGAGCTCGCCTTGGTGGCCCGCGCCTACATTAAGGCTTGTGCAGCTCTGCAGGAACTGCGTGTGGCGGCTGACTTTGACAACAGGTACGCGCAGCAGCTCCAGGCCGGCCAAGGCCAGCAGATCGTGCCTTTCGTCCCAGCGCCACCTGGTCCAGCGCAGCCTGCCAACAATGCTGTGCCCGGTTTGGTGCCCCTGCCCGGCAATGGAGGGCCCATTCAGGCGGCCCCACCAGCTCGCCAAGACTTTTGGCCATTGGTCCTCGGGCGCATGAAGGATTGGACGCTTAAGTTGCCTGGAGTGTTGCAGACGCTCTTGTGGATGCCATACCTCTTTCGCGGATTGGTCTCGAGCATGTTCTTCTATGTCTTGGCGATCCTTCTTTCGAGGCCTGAGCTTGTCATTTCGCTCGGAGCTCAGCTTTGCCAACTTTTGCCCAAGTACCTCGACTATGCTTCGAAGCGCATGTTCAATCAGGCTCTCACGGAAATGGATTCGGTCGTCGTAAGTGTTGCCGATACTATCGCAGATCCCTTTCAAGCCCTCGGCTATCAAGGAAATGCTACGGCGTCTGAAACCCAGCCGCCAGGAACAAAGTCGGCGCCGATCTTTGGTCTCGCCTTGTGTGGATATCTTGCCTCAATTGGTAGGGCCTTTTTGCAGCATGGTGCATAAGGCACACACTAGGCTTGATTTTCATTTTTGCTGACTCGCGGCACCGACTTGGCAGGAGTGGGTGGATTGTGTCATGCGCTCAAGAGCTTGTGATGATTTTGCCCCAACACCTGTGAAGCCAGTCGGATGCCAAAACAGAGGGACTTGATATTATGGTTGTTGGTTTGTTGTTTTGGGGCCCGTTGGATTCCGGTGCTTATGTATGTACCCATAACGAGCGCCACAACATGTGGGAGCGATCAGTTTACAAGTGGAATTCATGGAATTGTCAGCTTGTCTAGTCAGGGAAATGTTAGTGAGCGGATGTGCATAACTGAAACATGAGTTTGCATTTAGCGGCCACACACTTCTTTGCAGATGGACAGACCTCCTGGTTTTCGCAAAACCAGGAGGTCTGGGCCGACCTCCTGGTTTTGCGAAAACCAGGAGGTCGGTCCAGACCTCCGGGTTTTGTGAAAACCAGGAGGTCTGTCCACCTGAAAATGGGGTGAGCACAAACATTTGCATGTGCGGTCAAGCTCAAACCATTTTTGTCCCGTCCCATCTTTACGATTTTCCCGCCCTCTGTGGGTGAGTGTTCCAGTACTGCAAACTGGATTGTGTCATGCGCTCAAGAGCTTGTGATGATTTTGCCCCAACACCTGTGAAGCCAGTCGGATGCCAAAACAGAGGGACTTGATATTATGGTTGTTGGTTTGTTGTTTTGGGGCCCGTTGGATTCCGGTGCTTATGTATGTACCCATAACGAGCGCCACAACATGTGGGAGCGATCAGTTTACAAGTGGAATTCATGGAATTGTCAGCTTGTCTAGTCAGGGAAATGTTAGTGAGCGGATGTGCATAACTATATATATGGCTGTGTCCGGTTAATGTGGTCGGTTTTGTAGACCAAATTCCAACCACCTACGTTGGAGGACAAATTGGTTTGACGTCCGACCGCCGGTGGTGGTCGCCCGCCGGCCGGCCGCCGCGCGCCGGCTTGGGCCCATGGGCCCAGTGGGCCCCATGGGGCACCATGGGCCCCATGGTCCCCATGGGCCCCATGGGCCCCTTGGGCCCCACTTTTATTCTGACCAGGTTAGTCGCCTCGAGTTTTTTTAACATATCTGTTTGGTTGATAGTACCAAATTTCGTAGAGGGCCTAATTAACAGATTTTTGAACTAATTGGGCCTCCAAGGCCAAACAAGGAAAATCCAACACCATGCCCATATATTCAAATGCAATGTACACCACAGGGGGGGCGTGGCCGAAGGCCGCGCCCCCCCCTGTTCTGTCCATTGCATTAGAATATATGGTCATGGTGTTGGATTTTCCTTGTTTGGCCTTGCAGGCCCAATTATTATAAAAATCAGTTAATTAGGCCCTGTACGAAATTTGGTAATTGATAATGTAGGACAACCCACCCGGCTATCAGAGAGCAAGTGTAAAGTGCTTAGATTCAAGGTAGCTCATATGGAGAAGAACTCACCGAAACATGACTTACAGTAACTTCCCAATAATAAGGACACCCCTTGTCTGGACAACCCCTTCACAACTTGGTGTCCTTGGATATATATGTATATATATATATATATATATAAACCCTCAACCCCTGACCCCCCCGCCCACTCCCATTTTTGGGAGTTCTTTTGACACTTCCGAAAAAACACATCCAAAAACAAATCGGTCATTGATTGTGAAAATCGTTCATTTGAGTCAAAACGGGTCTCAACAACGGGTCTCAGCGGTAATCAACCCCTTGTGTTTTTTTAATGGGGATTAACCCCCATTTAGATTAAACCCCATTAATCATTTTTAATGGATAATATATCCGGAATATGAGAAGGAATCTATTTCAATTCGATTGACACCACAGGGGGGCACGGCCGAAGGCCGCGCCCCCTTGTTCTGTCTATTTCATTATAATATATTCCTTCTCATTTTCCTTATCCAGTAGCTTCGCATCCCGTCACCGTGCCTAGTCGGACATGTCCGTTATTTACGTCCGTTTATTACCAGTCAGTTGTTATGTCTTAGAGGATTGGTTGGCCTGTGTGCCTGTTTGTGATGCCTTGCTTTCGATGTCTCTTCTAATCACTTTCTGTCGATTGCATTGTAACGGGCTCCGTTAAAGGTCCGATTTTAGAATGATTTGGGGATGATTTGGGGGCCATTTGGGGGTAATTTGGGGGTCATTTGGATGCCGTTTGGGAGCATTTTGGGAAATTCGGGACCATGTTGAGAGCCATGTCGATTTTTATCGATTTTGGAGCTCATTTTGGACGCCTTTTGGGAACCCTTTTGGAGACAATTCTGCACTTAGGGTTTTTATATGGTCTCGGGGACCTCCTGTGGACAGGCCAATGTGCTTCCCATACGGTACATACTGTGTCAGAATGAGATTTTGCATGTTGCGGAATTAGGTGATTTTTATTAGGTTTGGGGACGCTTTTGAAACGAATCGGCGTCACTTTTGGCACACTCGGGGCACGATTGTGTGTCAATTAGTAGGTCCGAATTTGGAACCGATTTTTGAGGCATAACGGTTTTTGGAACCGATTTTTGAGGAAAAAATGAGTTGTCAGGATGTACAAGAAACGGCGAAACAAGGAAGAATGGAGGGTCTGCCTTATTAAGTATTAAGAATACGGAGGAAAGACATTACCTCAATAAACGCACTGGTGCCTGGCGGCACGGTGGCGGATATATTCTCCATTAGTGGGGTTGTAATCTAAATAGGGTTTAATCCCCATTTCAATTAAACCCCATTAATAGTAAAGCCTATTAATTACCTTCCAATGTGCATGTTGTCCTTGCCCCAAGTCCTGAGTGACAAACCTCTCGGTGCTGGACATATCGTTTCCCATCTCCCTCTTTCTCCCCCGGGATTGGCCCTTTTCTCTGCTATTGTTTCTATTGTCAATTCTCAAATAGTAGTTAAGGGGGGTTTAATACTAATGGTGTTTAACTAAAATGGGGATCAAACCCCATTTAGATTAAACCCCATTAATGGGGAATATACGAGGAATATGAGAAGAAATATATTCTAATGGAATAGACAGAACCAGGGGGTGCGGCCTTCGGCCGCGCCCCCTTGTGGTGTCAATAGAATTGGAGTATATTCCTTCTCATATTCCTCATATATTTTCCACTAATGGGGTTTAATCTAAATGGGGTTTAATCCCCATTTTAATTTAACCCCATTAGTATTAAACCCCATTAACTACTATTCGAAACTCGTTATAACATTGTGCCAACAATCCACCACCCTCAACTCGTTACACCATTGTTATATGGAATGTTATGGGCACCTTTTTCGTCATTATATTCGCAATTGTTGGCACGAAGTTGGTACGAAGTTTGACGATTGCGGAACGAAATTTGTCGGACTTTCTACGAAATACAACCCCGAAGTGATCAAATATAGACCATAAGTGAGCGAATAACCACTCGGCGGCGCTTCGCGCCGCCGAGGGGTGTATTTGGTCATAAAGGGTCTATATTTGATCACTTCGGGATTGTATTTCGTAGGAAATTTCGGCAAATTTCGGACCGCAGTCGTCAAATTTCGTCCCAACTTCGTCCCAACTTCGTCCCACGTCGTCCTGACATTTGAGAAGAGAATGGCGCACAAGGTCCCCATGACATTCCATATAAAATCCACAACCCTCAACTCGTTATACCATTGGATTAATTTCTCGTGATTCACAAAGATAGTAATGACTCCGGACCCATTCTCACGATTCACAAGAAGCAGGGCCCACTCATCATAATTTCATGTCGGTTGTTAGTGAACTTTAATTATGGCTCATGGGTAGCGAAGGATCGATCACGATGCACAGGCATCGACTTGTATCTATACCAATCCATATACATACTTAGATGTGTATGTTGGTTCCCGCAAGGGGATCGGAAGCATGTGGTTCAATTCCGTAAAGCTGTGGAGCGGTGCCCCAAACATCTGACTACGAGAGGGTGGATAGCAAGAGAGTTGCTGTATTGCAGCAACGAGCGCCAAGTATAATGCACGGGGGCATTTACATCGTATTCTCAAGAAAGGGTGATCGATTAGCAGGGAGTTAATGCGGGTCGGCGATTTTCTAAATAACTTGTGCCGAATAATCGTTGCTTTACTAGCTTTACTAGGGAAGGGAGACGCTTTTAGAATAGCTGCAACATTAGCTCTCGCCCCTCTTCCTCACATAGTTTGTGTGCATATTATGTCCCCAAGGCTCACTTCGACAGACGGCTGGCGCGGGTGGATTCGTGACCAGGGCACACTGCCATTACCATCGCTCCACCCTCAAGCATCATACACCACCACCGGGTTTGGGCTTAAACAAAATTAAAAAATGGCTGGTGTATACCATTTCTTGGTGTATATACAAATTGCTCCAAATACAAGACTTTCTATATACACCACCACCGGGGCGCGCAGCGCCCCCGTGGTGATGTTTATACAAACTGCTGTATTTCGGGGCAGTTTGCATATGCACCAAGAAATGGTTTACACCAGCCATTTTTTTTATTGGCTGGAAGATTCGTTTTTTTCTCATGTCTGAAGGCCATGCAGTGCTCAGGGCTCAACTGTTGGACTAACTTCACCGACCTTCGTAATTTAAGGGCTCGTTAAGGGCACTTTGCCTTGTTTATTTTTGTTTGCACCCATTGGCCCCCATGGTGGCCATGGGCCCATTAGGGCCCTTTGGGGCCCATGGGGTCCATGGGGCCCATGGGCCCAGGGCCCATCGGGTCCACGCCGGCGGCCGGCCGGCCGGCGGCCCGGCGGGCGTGCGGCCGCCGGCGGCGGTGGGCGCGCAATATCGGAAAGTGCCCTTAAATAAAAAATGACATTAAATTACAAATGATATAGAGTATTTGTAAAATATATATCGAGATAAGACGCTCTCTCGTTGTACGCCCTTTCTTGTGATAGCCTCCCTCTTGTTGCGGCACCCTTTCTTGTAGCAGGATCCCGGCTTGCACCAGGAACCTCTTGTCACTAGGGCTATTTGCGATCACTTCCTACCTCTATGTAACGTATTGATTTCCCAAATCGGAGTCTGGCCATGCCTATTACGTCGATTTGGTGTGCGAGCAACGGTGCACTCGTATTTAATTTGCTCCAGTATATTTTAGGCGCCTATCCAACGTTGCAGTGCTTCGTTTTCCATCTTTTAGTGTTCATATTATGTGCCAGTTTAAATTGTGAAGCTTCTATTCATATCCATCTAGGCATGCATTGTTTGAAAATACACCGCACTTGTCCATGACTCATGCTTCATTTTGATTTGTTATGCTTGTGGAGCAGATCACCATAGATCACCCTTGGGATGCCAATGGGGCGATTGGGTTGGAGTCCAGAGTTTCTGGTGTCAATGGTGGACTCTTTCAAGGAGTTGTCAGGTACATTTCACGATTTGCCACAGGCTTTTAATTTCAATATTTGATATGTGCACCTATTATCGAGTTCACATAATCTAGTTCGTAGTGACCTTATGTTGGAAATGGTACTTGAGTCTTGGTGCGTGGCATGGCTTGACGAAGGGATCGGAGGTTGGGGGGGAGATGGCAGGAGGCCACCCCAACCGGGAAATCGTTTCGTTTATACGTAGCAATATTTTTTGAATTAAATCAAAAAAATATTGCTATGTATCGAAACCAATGATCCATACCCAGCAACCAGCCAACCAACCAGCAACCAGCCAACCAGCCAGCAACCAGCCAACCAGCCACCACCCAACCAGCCACCACCCAACCCACCCACCACCCAGCCACCCCAGGCACCGGTGAGGGGGA
>Ga0099797_101601_pt1 | contig 11540 bp, 13 predicted proteins | sample Uncmet_Sort48C_1_FD_89871 | JGI IMG/M metagenome (GOLD analysis project Ga0099797, IMG submission 89871) | Marine eukaryotic communities from CALCOFI LINE 67, Pacific Ocean - C012_Sort48C_1 | ecosystem: Environmental > Aquatic > Marine > Oceanic | place: Pacific Ocean: Monterey Bay | collected... | reverse complement strand
TTTGCACGTTGAGCTCCTGGGCATAACAATGAAGGAAGGTGCAGTTGGGGTGAATGAAGGCTTGCGCAAGATTGCACAGGACATGTTGAAAATACAGGTTGCCTATATTGAAAAACAAGGTGAGGATTCAAGGCGCAAGCCACACAAAGATTACATGTTTGAGTCTGGAGACATTGCTTGGTGCCAGTTGTTGTATCGTCGCTTCTGGAACCCAATGCTTGTCATATCCAAGGCAGTTGCACAAGGTGGAATCTTGGTAGATGATGATATCTTGGTGGACCTCACACTGACAGGCAACTCACAGTATCTTCTATTGCCAGCAGTCCGCCGTATACATTCTGCAGGTCTTTTCACACCTGAATTGCAGAGTACATGCCCCTTGTGCCAGCTTAAAGTTTCTGGTGATATGTCTCCTGTGGTATTTGAGAACCTCACTGCTTTCTTCCATGGAGTACAGGAGGAAAGTGATATGCTGGTGGAACTCCGATCCCATGTGGTGCACATCCATGACGCACAAAAGGAATTCTTTACACGAGATGAGAAAGTTGTCCCACTGGCATTGTGCAGCGAGAATGACCTTGCCAAGTTCAAGACAGGAAAGCTGCTTTCGCCAAAGGACCTTCATGGGACTCATCCTCACCAAGATGTTAATCATTGTTTGGACCCCAGACAGAGAACACAGCTCAACTTTTGTGGGTTGCACCTGGTTGGCATTGTCCACAAAACAGAGCCAAAGGTCATGAATGTGCCCCAGAGGTCTTCTTTTGCTGGCCAACATTGGTGGGAGGGACCAACGAACATTGCAACAGTATTGCATGTGGATTCTTCTTGGTTGGTGCTGCCTTACCAAGACTTGGGTACACCTGGCTAAATTTGGTGCAAGCCTGAAATCCACAAAAGAAAAAGTTTTGCCCAAAACCAAAATCCCTGAGTCCAGATTGCTTGATGGACAAACTTGGTGTGGGGTTGTGCAATAGGTCTGGTATACCATATTGCCTCCCAACACCAATATACAATCCAGAAATCTGAAGACTGCTCAGATAGGTGTAATTTTATTTGTTTCTTTCATATATCTCTTGATATATATTTATACATATATATATTTCCTTCCTATTCCTTGCAAGGGCCATGTAGGCCCTCGGGTCCCATGCCAGAATTTTTACGCCTCAAAGGTAACACCACTTGTGTCCCAGCAGTGATCTCTGAATGCTCAGTGCAGAACTCACTTGGTGTTGGTGATGAAGTACAGTTGGAGCTGCATCACCACCTACCTGGTGGGTCTGCTGTGCCAAGGTTTAGCCACAGTCTCCTTAGCACCTTTGATGGCCAGGAGCATGGCCCTGGAGCAGCTTCATGTCCTCCTGGATTGACAGCAGAAGCCACAGCTGCAGCTGAGCTGTCCATGTGGCAGCCAGCCAATGCATCTACATGGGAACAGGGGGTTCCTTGGCTTCCTGAAATTTCGTCTGATGTCAGCTGGGTGGTTGCAGCATCCTCCCAGGTCCCTGGAAGTTGGGGGGGTTGGGAGCAGCTGCCAGGCAATTACAGCCCAGCAGTGCCACCTGCTGCTTTTGTTCAAGAGCTGGATGCCACACAAAGTTTCAGGGCTCACCCCAAAAGACAGTGGGAGTCCTGGAGGGAAGCAGACATTCAAAACCTTCTCTCAGAACTGGCAGATTGGACTTTGTTGGATGAGTCTCACAACAAAAAGCTAAGCCAAAAAGGTCGAGGCGTTTGGCAACTGAGAGATCACCACTCAGGGGAAACTTGGGAAATGCAGGAGTTGGAAAGACGAAAGCTCAGCATGTTTTCAAGCTTCACTGGACAAGATATGCTTTATGAGGTACCAAAAACAGTTAAATGGGCACAAACTCGTGGTAAGCATGAGTGTCTGCAGAAGATGCTTGCTATAGGCAGTCCAGAGGAGAAGAAGCACATGGCAAGCAAGTTAGATGGCCACATCAAGGAATTGCTCACAAACCAATGGGGCTGCCTAGTGTTGCAACAACTCCTGCTCGAGGCTGACAAGATGGTGAAGAGACAGCCTGCTTTGACATCAGGACCCAGTGTTGTCTCACACTGTGTGAACAGTGCAATCTTGGATTCCTCAGACCAAGCCATGGCAGACAGCGTAAAGGTAATAGTGGATGTCATGAAGAAGGCCTTGCACCTTCCACAGGCTATTGTGGACAGCAGTCTGGATGAGCATGGCAACTTTGTTGTTCAAAAGTGGGTTCATTTGCTGCAGCAACTACCTGAAATGGAAGAGTTGTTGAGTCATACAGCAGAGGTAGCTGGTGATCACATTGCCACCATGGGTGCTAATCAAACTGGTTGCCGAGTGATCCAGCGCCTGTTAGAAACTCCAAGTTGTTATCTCGTAGGGATTCTGGTGTGTCCAGATGTATTTGCACAGCTTGTGGTAGATGACTTTGGCAATTATATCATGGGCCACCTGCTTGACAGCCAGTGCCCCAGTCATGCTGAGTACAAGCTGGCAGTTCTTCGAAACATTACTGATAACTTCCACCAGCACGCAGTTGACCACAATGACACTTCACAGGGGCATGGGACACACAGCCATGATAGCTTCTATCTTGCCAACACTTATGCTTGCCATGTGGTGAAGAAGTGTTTGCTCTTGCCAGCAGACACATGCAATGGTTGGACAGAGCAGCGAAACAAGTTGTTGAACATTGTGTTGGGGGGTGATGGCTCACCAAAGCCTCCATTTCGTTGCTTCATAGGAACTCATGATGCCCGAATGACAGAAATGTTTCATGTCCTCCTGACTGGCAAGTTGCAGCAAAGATCTGGCAGACGTTCAGCTCACAGCTAGTTACCCAGTTCATTGCCAATGCTTGATCATCAGATGGCAGAACCCAGTATATGCTTGAGGGGATGCTGGCCCAAATGACTTGAACAATCAGGGTGGCTCACATCCTTATGAATGCAGAATATTGAGATTGAGCAAGGTAGATGGTCATCGGTTTCTTTATAAGGCCTGCAGCAGCACTAGTTGCCAGCAGCATGGGGAGAGAGTTTAAAGCCTTGAGAGCCTTCAGAGCTAGACTGCGCAGCATAGAGCTGACAGGAACAACAAAATTGCTTCATTGTACCTGGTAACACATGTTTTTTCTGAGATTAGCTCTTTAAGCCTTGGGGGATGTTATATTGTTGACAGGTGAATCAGCAGGTGTTATCAGATAAGTGTTTGATTGTGTTGTCAGTGTTTCTGGAAGTTAGGATGTTGTTTAAGTTGTTGGTTCATTTTGAATGACATGTAGTAAATATCATTTATAGTTATATGAAGCTTCATACAGACAAACATGGATTGCATGAGACCTGGCAAATTAGGGTGCTTCAGACATGGCTATGTGATGAAAGGTCTGACAGTGACTATGTATATCATACAGGCATGGTTGAGCAACTTGTTATTGATTTGTTTCTGCCAGCAATCAGTGATCCTTGAGGGGAAGCTGGGTGTTGAAATCGAGTTTCACCCAAAGGGGATCAATTGCACAAGAGGAGCTGTCCATGAAGCATTTCAGAATTTTAGATATAACCTTCTGGAGGAGGGCTACACTGCACAACACAGGTGCACAATGGGGATGCCTGGGAGAAGGTCCAAAGTATAAAGGCTTGCCAGATGTGTGTGTTGTAGGAGACATATTTTGACTTGCTGAAGAATCATACTTGCAGGTGTAGTTAAGATATGTATAGTTGCCAGACTCACATTTGGTTTGGTATTCCTGGGAGGTTGCTTGACAGTGCTTGCAGGCAGGGTTTCATTGGCTTCAATTGCCAAGAAGTTTGTGGCAAGCCCTTGGGGGAGGGAGGGGATGGCCCAACATGTTGTTTGGTTGGCGTTGCTCCAAATTTGCAGTAAGCCTTCAGGTTTGCCCCATTGTGCTGTTAGGCAGAGTTGGCCTTCACTGCAAACAAGGTTGCAGTAGGCTTTTGAGATTTACCCAAGGAGCTTTGGTGTTAGAGGTGCCATGGCTACAAATATTATTTGTTTGAACCATGGCCTTGGAAAATTCACCATTGTAGTGTTGGGTCAGGGTCGCTACATCTTCAAAGAAATCAGTTTGGACAAATGCCTGTGTTGTTGCCTCATTGTCTTCTCAAGTCAGGGTTGCTCTGCCTCAAGGACTTGAAGTTCAAAGCCATTCTGTAAATTCAGTCATGCACCAATTGTAGCAGTTGTTGAGCAAATGTGGACACTATCCCATATCTGAGGCAGCTGCACACACAAGCATCTCACAGTTCCTTGGAGTCCAACATGAAGTTTGTCCATAATATGATGATATGACAGCCTCACATGATCAAGGACACTAAGAATTTTTCCAGGCAATTCCAACATGCTTGAAGTTAGAAAAATAGTTGCCCTTCTGCAGCAATACCAAGGAATTACACAGGAATGCATCAAAAATGACATCCAGGCGTGCCAGGGTTTGGAGGATGAGAATTTGTTTTTTTGTTGGTTGTCTTTTTTCACAAGACACACATTATTAATTTCAAGACCTTGCAAATTCTTTATACCATGCAAACCTTCTACCATAGCTTGCAATCATTGCCAGCTCCATTTCAGGCAGCAGCCACCCAAAGTTGCAACTTACCTATATTGTTACAATCTGGGAGGATTCCCTAAATTATATTTTCCAGCCCACCTCCCTGAACTTTATGTTCTGACCCATTAGCCTTTCAGACAATGCTCAAGACTTATTTTAAATGGTGCCTTTTTTTAATGCCAATGATTTTAAGACTAAGGAAACTCCCTTGTAATAGCCACACCATGGGAACATGTTTAGGATTTTATTCATGCTTTGGGTCTTTAGCATGCCATACTTTGAAACTATTTTTCGAACATTTCAGAAACAAGGACTCAAACAAAAACATATCCTCAAGGACACCAGAACAAATGCACATTCAAATTGCAATTGTGATCACAACATGCATCCTCAATTGTAGCTGCAGGGAAAGTACACAAAGAATTCCAATCTCAATTTCCATGTTGCTTGGACATCCAGCAAGGCAGGCCCTTTAATAATGCAATTCATGCTATTTGAGATGGGGGGGAGGGGGTGGGGTGGGCATAAATCGCAAGCAGAACATCAATTTGAATCAAATGCACATCCCCAGCTTCAGAAAAAGCTTTCTTACTGCAATTGTCACCCCAGATGTAAGGCACCATGTACATCAAATCATGCAGAAACACACATGTTGAATTTTGGTTGGAGCAGCAGAACTTTGAAGGTGCAGGGTGTCATCAGATTCTCAGACTCAACAAGTTGCTTGACACAGCTTTGGTGGCTCAAGCAGTACCTGGCAAGGCTGAAGGCACCCATGCAGCATTTAGTTGCAAACCCCATCAGCCACTCGGTCTTCATTGAATCAGACAAGTTTGCAGGCAAGTTTGGTTATTCCGGCTCTCAGCCAGGATGGACTGAACTTCATACCATAAGACAGGGTGCGCAGAAACGATACCGCCAATTTGTTATAAAAGTGCAACAAGGAGAGCAAAAGCCAGAAGCGTTTGATGAACAAGACCATCTCACAATCTTGAATGTTGGTGTTGGATGGCTTGATACAAGTGACTGGCCACAGACACTGACCATCATGGGAGCGGAAGTCTGCAGGCATATGGCAAGAGGGCAGGTTGTTATCTTATACCCAGAAGATCCCAGCACAACCAACAGTGCTCTATTGATTTTCGCAGCTGTGACCAAGAGGATTTTTGGCAAAGGCTTGGCAGACACAATGGACACTGTGTCACAAAAATATTCGATACCACAGGACATCAAAGACTACTGTAAGGCCAGAAAGATTGTATTACAATACCATTGGAATCTGGCCAGCCAACACTTGCCAACAATACACACCTTCCTGACATGACTCACACACACATTCTGTGTATGGTGAAGAAATGTGATTAACATAAAGTTGCATGATCACAGAGAGCATGGCACAGTCTAGTGGGCCATGAATGTCAAGTGAGGCAAGATTGTTGAAAAATCTAAGAAATGTGTACACCTTACTAGGAATTTAGCCAGACACACATTTGTAGCATGTGCAAAAGAACAGATTGCTCAAGAGCTTGTTGCTCTCACCCAGAAAATAGCAGAAACAAAATTTAAAACTCACGTTTCAGACACAGGCTTGATTATCACTTCGGGCCAACACAAATCAAAATTCTGTATCTGCCAAGATATGAAAAATTGAACCCTGCCTTCCACAGCACATGACATTGTATGTGGATTGCCCTTCAGGGGAATTCAGGTGGAGCCCAGAGCCAAAGAGATTCAAAGCTGGGAGAGACACATATCCAGCCCCTGAGCTTTGATTGCACAGTGACTTTTTCATAGTTGCAAATTATATGAGGTTGAGCCATAATGGAACATTTACCCAGCATACTGCGCAGATGGCAATGAAGTGCACATTGAATTCCAAAGTAAATCCAGGGAATTGATACAGAGTTGCTTTGCCCAGACATAGGTTCCTTTGTTGTTCATTTTAAAACAAATGAAATTGAAACATTGAAAATCTATGGTAATGACAATGCATGTCTGCCAGAAAACAAATAGCAATGCAGGGGCCCAATGAGTTTTAGTCTTTATCAAAACACATTACAGCATTGAGGCGAAGAAGCTCGGCCAGGGAGATCAGGATGTGACACAACCGCACCTGGATTGCGCCGGAGTTGATGAAGTTGCACCTTGCAAACTCCTTTGGATCGCTTATGGCTCACTGCCAGAATTGTCATTGGCTGAATTGACAAAGAAAGGAATAAATATGCCAACAAAGTTGTATCGGTTGATGCGAGGAGATGGTGATGATACAAAAATGGATATATCAGCCTTTGAACAAGCACTAAGAGCAAGTGAGTCAGCTAAGGGAAGAGCTGCGAGCATCTTATACTCTGTAGATGACGGATCTACATGGAAACAAGATTATTTGTCATGGACATCAGACAAAACGAAAATTCTGACATGGTTGGTTGAGTCCAGGAAGCTTGGGAACAAAAGGCGTTGACAGGGTTGAGAACAAGCAGGCTAAACAAAATAATATATTTCACAACACTTGCCGGATCAATGTCAAGGTTTTAGCTTCCCTGACCCTGAATTCACACAGTCCCGGATGGAAGTCAAATTTGACAGGTGCAACGAAGGATTGAACCGAATTGAATTCGGATTGAATTGTTTTGAAATTGCTTGAATTCAGGTTGAAATGTGATTGAGTTTGATCTCTGTTGGCTGACTTGTGTGCTGTTGAGGCTTCCCCCAGCAAAAAGTGAGAAATATAGTCAACTCCTGGGTGTGTTGCTTGCAATGATTCATTGAAGGCCAGCCTCTTCCACATAGTTGAACTTTTTTTGCACAAAGCTGCCACCACACAAATTGCTGGCCTTGAATATCGGTCTCCAGAGACACAACCAGTTCGCAGGCCAGAGAGTGACCAAAATACCAGCAGTATGCATCTTGTGCTGGTGAGCTCATCTCCAGGCCAAGATTTCTGTGGTTGTCAGCAAAGGTGCTGGGGCTGGCATTGAAGTTTCCTAAAGTGAAACTTGCTGCAGCCACACATCCGTGCCACAGTACAATCTCATCACCGGTGCTGGGGGGTACTTGATAGTTGCAGGGGCACATGGACATCAGCAGGTTTCAGCTGGGGCATTTTGGAACCCAGATTTATCACAGCAAGGGCTGCTTGAACACAGCAGGGCCTTGGGAAACTCAGATGGAACTTGTTGGTGGTCATCCTAAAGAGCAGGGACCCTGTAATTCAGAAGGTTGAGCAAGGAACTGGTTAGAACTCAAATTTAAATGTTTGGAATGGGATTGATGTGGTTCCTGATGGGATTGATATGGATGGAAATGAGATTCAATTCACTTGAAATCGGATTGCAGTTGGTTGAATTGTTTTGAACTTCATTGAACTGTGGCGCTTGTTCACCACTGACACTTTGTTCCTTTGACCCCGGCAGGTTGTTTTCACAGGAAGGCTGTTGAAGGGGTGCAGAGCATCCATGGTGATTGGAAGGAACACAAGGGTCATTATTGCAGCAAGTTGCACATCCTGCTCAGATTGCATCTTGCTGAGAGACACTTCCCCAATACATTAATTAGGCTTGGGCTGCACCAAACAGTAGCCTCCTCATTATCTGAATCATTTGGTGGACCATTGTTCACCTTGCTGCAGCTGCAGGGCTCACAGTTTTTCGATGGATCTGTGGCAGAGGCATTGCTTGTGGAGCAGGTTGGTGGCACTGGGCTCATGTGGGCTGGGCAAATTGGCCTTCAGGCATCATGCAAGTAGCTCCTGTAGCAACAAAGAATGACACTTCAGCCTTAGGGCACTTGTTTTCATGTCCTTGTGCCACACGGGTCCCACAAGGGCCTCACACTTAAACTCTTCTTCAGCCTGCTGACCGCATTCATGACCGAGCCAGAGTTAGTGTCGCTGACTATCACATGGCGAGCTCTGAGGTCATGCAAAAAAACCCAAGTGTTTTTTATCATGGCACCATGGCTGCGAAGTTTCTTCTTTGTTGGTAAGAAGAGCTCTGGTTCAACAAACAATTTCGGTTCGTCTGGTGCCTCGAAAACATGGTGCCCAGCGACTGACAAGAGTCTCAGGCACCATAATGTGATATCAGGGACCCTTTGCGGAGCTGGCCCAACAATCACAGCAGGCAAACACCTTGCCCAATTCGAAAAGCTTCTCTTTCACATCCAGCAGGGTCATGAGTTTGCAAGTTAAGGACATCACATGAGGCTGCAGCCACTTCTTGCAGTAGGCATGGCTCGCCCAGCTGACAACCCTGGCTCCCTCACCAACTCGAACCCGTCTTGAACCGTCAGCCATTGTCAAAATAGTCAAATCCCAATCGCTCATACTTACTTTCGTCCCAATTGTCATCATCGTCATCGTCTGTGTGCCATGAGTGGTTGGCGCAAGATATCTTGACAGATGCAGTGTCCTGCAAAAGATCTGCTCTAATCTTAGACAATGGTTCCCACTCGGACTGACCAATTCCATTGTCATCAAGGTTCAACCTCACATTTTGAATACACAACAGCTTGAAAAAACTGTTGACCAAGGACTGCACTGCAATCCACCCAATATCACATTGGGCAAACTCGATATCAATGTTTTGCAACCCCGGCTCGAAAAATACCCTGGCTCCCTCACCAACTCGAACCCGTCTTGAACCGTCAGCCATTGTCAAAATAGTCAAATCCCAATCGCTCATACTTACTTTCGTCCCAATTGTCATCATCGTCATCGTCTGTGTGCCATGAGTGGTTGGCACAAGATATCTTGCCGGATGCAGCGTCCTGCAAAAGATCTTCTCTAATCTTAGACAATGGTTCCCACTCGGACTGACCGATTCCATTGTCATCCAGGTTCAACCTCACATTTTGAATACACAACAGCTTGAAAAAACTGTTGACCAAGGACTGCACTGCAATCCACCCAATATCAACTTGTGGCCAACTCATCTGGAGGCCAAGATTTCTGTACCTCAGAACACACATCCAACTCTTCCGCATGGTGTGGCCCCAGGGTTTGGAGCTTAGTTGAGGCTGAGAGGCAAAGATGCATGGAACTACTTGCCAAATGCTCCAGTAATGTCCCCTGCTGCTGGCCCACACAAAGACTCCAGACTTGAGATGCACTTCATTTCTATTTCATGTCCTTGCAAGAGTGGTCCCTGACAAAGCCCTGACCATCTTGAAGACATAGGAACTTGCAATCACGCTTTTCAAGTACCTCTGTGACCCCAAACTCTGTCCCTGGGCTGAAATGTTCCTCAGTCTATTTCATGCAATGCTACCACCAGAAAGGGAAATCCTTTCTCCACCAGTGGCAAATTAACTCATGTGCAGCCCAGCTTGCCCAGAGCTGACTTGCCTGGATCCAACTTGCCCATCCTTTCTCCCCCAGAGCTGACTTGCCTGGCTTGCCAGACATTCTTGCGCCAGATTGGCTTTTCCCTCCCACACAAACATTGCCCCTCGATTGCACCGCGATTGCCCCTCGATTGCCTCTCGATTGCCCCTCGATTGCCCCGCGATTGCACCTCCATGCACATTGGCACAGCTATCCTAAGCAGCAAATGCGACTGCACAAGCGAGGCCTGGATGCATTCTCTACTTAACAAGGCTGTCAGAGCTTTCTTTTGATGAAATAACGCCCTGGAACAGCATACAGAACAAGACACTGAATTTCCTGTTCGTTGACAAAAATGCTCAGTATTGCGAAGTAAAGCTTCGCGCGAACATTCTTGTGACAGACATTCTTGCTTCGAAACACACACCTGAAATTAAGCACCTCAAGGCACACTCTTGCTTCAGCTCCGCTTGCAGAGCAGCTTGGACCAGAAGTGGATGCAGATGGCAACAACACTTGTGCAACTTTTGCTGCATCCTGCCTGGGTCAATACATTTGCACACAATGCTTGCATCGTTTGCCCGGAGCACATTGGCCAACACATCAAACTTCTGCGAGGCTGCTGCACATCAAACTTCTGCATTCATGTGTTGCTGGATGTGTGTTCAGATGGACTTGATGTTCTATTTTTGTTTGCTGCGTGCAAACCAGTATCACCATACTCTTGCTTCAGATCCTCGCCACACAGTTTCCCTGTTGTGGTGAAGCCCAACATGCACAAGGAATACATAAGGTAATAGAACTTTTACAAAATATCTATTATAGTTCACAATAACATAATATTACAGTAGGAGGGAAATGATGGAAGGGGGGGCTCTGCACATTGACTAGTTGTATCATCATAGTCACAGTTGTACTTTGCTTGAGGCACTCAGTTTTTGTTTGCCTTGTGTTGGTGTTGCCTCTCTCTCTCTCTCTATATATATATCTCTCTGCAAATGCAGGAAGACAACAGCAGCAACAACAGCAGAAACCCTAGCATCATGCATCAAGACAAAGTTGATGAGGCAGGGTAATCATTGAGGAGGAGAGCAACAGTGATGCATCCTAGGTGAAGTGCGTGAGGTGAGTTGAAATGAGAGGCATGCCTTTGGGGTTGCCCCATTGTGCTTTTGGGTTGTGGTTGCCACTGCCCAAGGGTCTGCTGCAGTCAACAGCAGATTGTGTATGTGATGAAGTAGTGGTTGCTTTCGGCTCCCAGCCAGATTTTCTCTGCAACAACATGACTGCCTGCCAACAGGGACTTAGCACACAAATTTTCAACAAAAGTGTAAATGGAGCACCTGAAACCAAATTTGCATTCCCATGTGTAATACATTTGTGTCTTGTCCATTATGACCTGTAGGCAAATTACTCAAGTGTTTTTTTGGTGAAAGATACAATTTATATGTTTTAGAAAAACCATAGATAATATGATCAACAGGTGTAACAAAATCAGGCAGGCTAGATTCATTTTCATTTCATCCAGCAAACCAATGGCCATAATGGCATTTCCTTTACCCTGGCCTGGTCCACACACAAACAAATAAAATTAAGCACCTCTCAAGGCGCACTCTTGCTTCAGCTCCCCCCACACTGCAGCC
>Ga0099797_101600_pt1 | contig 11557 bp, 4 predicted proteins | sample Uncmet_Sort48C_1_FD_89871 | JGI IMG/M metagenome (GOLD analysis project Ga0099797, IMG submission 89871) | Marine eukaryotic communities from CALCOFI LINE 67, Pacific Ocean - C012_Sort48C_1 | ecosystem: Environmental > Aquatic > Marine > Oceanic | place: Pacific Ocean: Monterey Bay | collected... | reverse complement strand
TGATAAATACAAGTTACCATTTAACTAAAGCTTAATATAATACCCATTGCCAATTAGCTCAAGGTAGTTCCTACTAATGTATCTTTTTAATATTTCTTCGTATATATTTCTGTAGTACTTTTTCATATTCAATTTACTTAAGTTACTGATGTCTATTTTCGTCTGAGGTCCGTTTTGATAACTATTACACAAGATACCAAGTATGTTTCAGGTAGGGCAAAATAACTACCACACGACACATACACAATGTCTGTTTCTCTCTAATTCTGCTGTTGCTCGGGAAACGCACGCAAACATTCAGGCGCATAAGCAGTCAAAAACGATGAAGTGGCATATACACATACACACTATGACACATGCACATACACACAATTCTAAGAATTACTTACTACATAAATGCCATCTAGAAAACTTTATCACTCGACCACAGAAAACTCAAGTAAAGAGTATTAAGATGTCTTACAACTAAAGTGGCATTTACGTTTTAGCTGATTTTAGCCTAAATGCATATACAAATGTATATTGCTTTTCACCTTTATTTTCACCATTATTGAATGGTAGTTTTTCACACCAAGTATCAGCGATGGCAGTACTAATTTTTTTTTAATTAGTTAATAATTAAATTTCTTAACATGAGGTAACACTTTCTCTGTAACTACAACTATATTTGGCACATAAGATAAATTCAAGCTCATAAGTAATTTCTTTGAGGACATTTTTATTTGTGGATGGATATGTATGCCAAATATTTGTATTAATTGTAAAAAAATGGTTCAAAACATGCAGGTCTGATCCAATCAATTTAAAATGTGATGATATACAAGGTCTACAATACAAAAATACTCTATCCCTATCCTATGATAGCTGGGACTTAAGTTGCATACTGTCCCTCTTAGCTCTCTATGTGCTGATGTGCTAATTTGCTTACTTTTTGTAAATGATCTGGTATACTCATGATCCAAAATGCTAAATGTTGAAGAGTTAACCAAAATGTTTACACGAGTTCATAAGTTTTTAAGTTGACTTGCAGTGTTTCAAAATATTTGACAGAGTTTTCTTTTAACACGTAAAAACTTAACATGTATGAAGATTCAGTTTATAATTGAATCAAATAACCATGTTTCTATGTATTCAAGAAAACCTCAGCCAATCACTTTTTCAAATTGTATTGTCTCTCGACTATAGGTATTGCCCTGTTACTTGGGGTCCTCTGTGACCTTGTGCATAGACATATAAACACACAGAATCCCCTATACATAAGCATCACGTGCATATAAAAATGTCATTATATAGCAGTGCATTAGTGTATTTTGCCAGGTACTACCAAATTGTCGTGGTACCTCCGACGAAATTCTTTCTGCATCTCTCGAGACAGATACAGTTTGGATGTGTTAACTAGACAGTTACACAACTCAAATTGATGGTTATGGCAGTTGGTTCAAGGAATCTACAAAACTGCCAAATGGAATGAATTAACATCTATAGTAGTAGATATATTCAGTTATATTCATTGAAGAGGCTTTTCAAAAAAAGCAACAGTGATCAAGCCACCATATCAGCAGAAAGATATCTATTACAGTAGTTATTTGACATAATTCGATTTGCCTCGATTTGTCTCGATTTGCCAAACCTCAGGAGGTCAATTCTTGGGCTCTTGGAGTCCTGGTGCATAGCTATTATTCTCACAAAACCCTGGCATAAAAAGAAAAAAAAATCAGAAAACTGGAGGAACGATAACATTAGCAATTTGAGTTACCTTAACTTTCAAGTCCAAATATAATGCAAAAATCAAGTACAAATGCTATGTTTTGAAAAATGAGAAGATTTTTCCACTAACTATAAATATATCAAATATGGCCAGTGGGTATAGGCTACTACTGTCTACTCAGACAGAATGGATGACTAATTAATGAGATCATAACACTATTCAATGACCTATTCAATAACAAAACAGAAAAGCAATACCTGGACTCATACCTGACCTATATACCAGATAAGAAGACATCTTAACCAATCCCTGTTTGACAAAATACATGAATAATTAATGAAATCGTGTCATCATAGAATATCACACCTACAATCAGATTCCTACTACCAACCAAATATGAAGATATGAAGTATCTAGATTTTTTAAAGAAAATCAATTTTCAAGAAACAAGCAATCAGATTGGCCGAGAGTGTTTTAGGCTATAACTCTCAAGGCCTGGGTTTTACCTGGACATGCGGTTTGCATAGAAATATGCAGTACAATAATACCTTCAAATCAAACATCATTTGAGTACTAACTCTATGGTAACATTTTTCAGTAAAGAGAAGAATCTACTAAAAATGACACTTTTCCCACTTTTTTTAAATTTTGGGAAAACCTGGTAGATACAAATTTTGCAAGAATGTATAGAGACACGTAGAAAAGAGCAGAAGAAAAAATTACACATAAAAATAGTATTCTAATTCGACTTTTGTTTTCACTATATGACATAATTATGCTTCTGGGAATTTTAGGAATTAGGAATTCTATACTCCCTAGTACGTTTATTCATATTTTTACAATTTGCTTGTTTTTACTTGGTTTTCTGGTATGTTCGGAAAACCTACAACCATTTACTAGAAAACAATTACAATTACAGAAATTGCTGCACCAAAGTAATGGTATTTTCCCCAAGAAACATTCAAATGACTCGATTCGATACTGAATAGAGAATTAAATCTAAAAACATAAGCCAATGAGATAACACAAAAGAAAAACAGTTTGCAGTAAATGTTCATCAAAACATAAATTATGTATACATCAATATATACAAAAAAAGGTAAAAAAAAGTCAGAAGAGTACAAAACCATGATAAAACAAGCAGAACATACCCAAAATGGCTCCCAAGACTGAAATGGCACCTGCGTATAGCCCTCAGATGGGTCTTATTAAGATTTTCGGGTACATGATAGTTTCACTATGGAGTTACAACATAAGTTGTACCATGATGTTATAAAGTAAAAATAATTCATCAATTATCTTCTTTTTCAGCTAAATTTCAAAATAGATATTTTTTCATATTGGTTTTCAATTTTATGAACATTTCACCCAGCAGGATCAACACATAAAAGGTCAACATGTCTCAAATATGGTACAAATATACTTTAAACAATTCTGAGTATGATAAAACCATTAAACAAGTAAATACAACAAGAAAAACAGGTCAAATATAGCTCCAATCATGATCCAAACCACTCGCCCCATGTAATTAGGAACTACATTTTTCAATTGTTGGGCCATAGTACCTAGAACATTAGGTCAAAATGTCTGAAATTTGTTACATTATAGTATGTTTCAAAAGACATTTATGAAATCATGAAACAATGTGGAAGAATGACCAATTCCCCATGGCCTAGCACGTTATAATTCCAAGATATAGCCAGATTTGTGGACTCCCTCCTAAGAATCTTTGACTTGATGGTGGACCATATTGAAACCAGTTCTTAATTACAGAGAAAAAGTGTTATATGTACTTATATGCTCCGTAATTTTGAAATAACGCCAATACTTGATTAATCTAATTGAATATGATTACATTGAAGCAATAATAAAATTCAAAGCCGATCTTTTAATTACCATATTTGTACTTACATGACTAAAATAATACCATTCATTGTAGCAATACCTAAAATATAGTTCTGTTTTCTTTTGGGTATGATGATCATTATCATTCGACAAGTGTGGGTGATTTCTTTTCTCCATGCCGCGTAAATAATGAGGGGCCAAAGCAAATAAGACTATATCTTGGGATTTGTAGCGTGTTAGGCCACACGGCAACGGTCATTATGCCATATTATGTTTAAGGACTCCACAAATGCTTTTTTATCGACAAAATATCGTTTTCAAGGTGTTAAATTTTCTCCTTCATTTTCTTCATGTTCCTCATCAAACGCCATCAACTAAAGATTAAGCACATAGGACCAGGTTGCGTTTGCCGAAAAAACAAGGAAATCAAATGAGACATCATTAAGTTATGGAGAGATCTGAAAATGAAAAAACATTAAGTAATATGATAAAATAAAAGTGCCTACAATGAGCAGAACATACCCTAAAAATGTTTTGAAACTAGCCTCCTGCTCCAAATTATTTCAAAAAGTTGGAACTTTGGGGCCAAAATTGGACCTGCTCTAATTTTTTTTACAAAATCATTAAATCAATAAAAATACTTTGACTAAAGTATGTTTCAAAGGTGTAGACAGTATTTTCATATTCTTTCAAAACATTTTTAATTCGATTTTTCCAATTTTTTTGCATAAGCAAGCTGGTACAAAGGATTTAACGTCGGTGATAATTGTGAGGAGGAACATGACGAAATAAAAAGCAGAAAAAATGACTTTAGTGGAGTGCTTTAACATAATCAAAATGAATGATCAAGGGTCCAAGGGGAGAAAGCAAGGACAAAAATCAATTAAAAAAGAATCTCAATACCAGGGGGATTGACACTACCACTTATCACTTTCTACGGAGAGGGGTATGTGTGGCCTCCAAGCTGTACGTGGACAGCCATGTATACAAGTATATGGAAAAGAGAAGAATATCCCAATCTTCAAAGGGATTTTTTTTTTGAAATTTTATCATCATACCATCCTTCAGAGACTAAGTACCACTTTCACACAAATGCAACATTTTACATGATTACTCATCTGAGTTTCCTCAATGTCAAAATTGTTTAAAAGAAATATCAAAACACAGACATAGTAACCTAGAGTTGTGCATCGCAGCTAAAGATATAACAAAATTTCAAAATACAATAGAAGAATGAACAGTGCAGTTAATACATCATTTAAAGAAAAAGTGCAAATGAGAAAGTTCAAATTCAACAGCTTATTAATTCTACCAATGTTCATAAAGTAAAATTTTGTGAAAATAGTTCAGTGCAGCTCTCTGATGAATTCTGTTATTGAGCATATTCTCATTAAATTCCAAAGCATGACTTATCAGTACCATGAATCTTTAGTAGATGAATCTTTGTAAATTACATTTTTCCCTGAATGGTTTATCACAGATTTCACAATTGCATGGTTTCTTCCCACTATGTATCAACATATGCCGCTGCAAGTTGCCACTTTGACTGAACGATTTGTTACATATTTCACATTTATATCGTTTCTCGCCACTATGGACCAATCCATGGCTCTTCAAGACACTTTTTGTTTTCAATAACTTACAGCATATTTCACATTAGAATGTTTTCTCGTTACTATGAGTCTTTTTATGCTTTCCCAAGTCACTACTCTGTTTAAAGGATTTACTGCAGATTTCACATTTGTATGATTTCTCATTACTATGAATTCTTAAATGTTTTCGTAAGTTTCCTCCCATAGTGAATTGTTTATTGCATATTTCACACTTAAAAGGTTTCTCGCCCCTATGAATTCTCAAATGCCCTTGCATATCAGAATTTCTTCTGAACTTCTTATTGCAGACTTCACATTGGTGTGGCCTTGAATCACTATGAATCTTCACATGTTGTCGCAAGCTACTACTGTGTTTGAATGTATTACTACATATTGTACACTTAAAGGGTTTCTCATCACTATGCACGCGTAAATGTTGCTTTAGATTCGATTTTTCTTTAAATTGATGATTGCATATTTGGCAATTGAATGGTTTTTCATCACTATGGATATTCAAATGGCAACGCAAATTACCAAGTTTATTAAACGCTTTGTTACAGATGTCACACTTATGTGGTTTCTCATTACTGTGGACCAATTGATGTGCCTTCAATCTATCTTTTTCTTTGAATTGTTTACTACATATTTCACATTTATAAGGCTTCTCATCACCATGAGTTCTCATATGCCTCTGCAAGTTACCACTCTGAATGAATGTCTTGTTGCATATTTCACATTTGTGTCGTTTGTCACCACCATGAGTCTTTGAATGACTCCGTATGTCGTGTCTTGTTTTAAATGTTTTCTGACATACATTACAAGTGTAAGGTCTTTCATCACTATGAATTCTCTTCATGTGTTCTTTTAATGAAAAACTTCCAGTTAACTGCTTGCTACATATTTCGCATTTAAATGTTTTATTACCGCTATGAGTCCTCAAATGCTTTTGTAAAGAACCATTTGATATAAAATCTTTACCGCAGATATCACATTTGTGATCTTTCACACCAATATGAATCTTCCCATGTATCCGCAATGAGGAAATTCCCGAGAAGAATTTGTTGCATATGTAACATTTGTGTGACTTCCTACTACTACTATGTATATTGATGTGTTTTTTTAAGATAGAATTTTGTGTGAATCCTCTGTTACAAATTTCACATTTGTAGGGTTTTTCCAAACTATGCGTCAGTGCATGCCTTTTGAGGTAATCTTTATTAGCAAAAGATTTCAGGCAATTATTGCACTTATACGGTTTGACATTATTATGAGTCATTGAGTGTTTTTTAAGTGTTCAGCTCTTGAGAATAATTTGGAACAGATTTTGCATTTGAAAGGTTTTTCATGAGTATGTGTCCTCAAATGAATCTTCAATATAGATGCATACTTAAAACATTTATCACAGAATTCACACTTATTATTCTTTTTCGGACTCTTCTTTGCTGTTCTAACCTGCGTTATCGACATTGGATTTATCTTATTCTTCTTCATATCATCAATTATATCAGTGGAATAGGAAGATAAGCATGACAACAATGAATGCTCCTCCCACGATTCAATAGAAGAAAGCAGGTAAACAGATGTACTAGTCTCCATGATCACCATCTAATAGAGAGTACTTATGTATTTTGATTTATCTAAACAGAAGGAAAAATATTTATTAGTTGAAGTTGTCAATACAGCAAATATATTCAAAGACTTGATAAAAGAAAAACAATATAACCACTCGATATATTTACACTTGTTTTTGTACCACCATTTGATGATGAAATATAATGCTATAAGCAAATATTTTTTTGTACTTTTTCCCTATAGCTTTTCTGTAAGTTATTATCTAACATCTTGACATCAAATTGTACAGAGTATGTTTATGCTACACTCCTACGTTCACACATAAATGACCATGTCAAAACAGTCCATTCACTCCTAAACACACCTACACACTCCTAAAACATCCGAAGACCACCAACAACAAACCCCAACAGTGATGACAACTCTAGTCTCTACCACTTTTTCAAAATAGACTAAATAGCAATCAACTTTTTTCAAGAACCATATACTCTAGAGAAATAAAATAGAGACCATATGATATTCATATTTAGGTATTCTGTTGATCAACAACCAAGGTGAGGTGTGCTATTAATTCAGAACATGGACAAATGTAACTCTACATATCCCCATTTTAAGCTTAATAAGACCTAACCTTTTAACTTAATTCACCAGTTCACAACTGGAAGATAAATAAGTGACAAAAGATAAGACCGGCAGATGTGACAAGTGTAAAAACTTAGAAATAATTTGAGATTGGGTAATGAAATATTTTCATATTTTTATTTTGTTATTGAAATTACTTTCCGGGAATTGATTTCTCAAGATCTCACATTTTGTAGATTTTTAGTAAATAAAACGTTTGTCATTCCTGTCTGTATCAATCTATAGTAACACTTGATTTTTCCACGGGTTGATCTAGAGTAACATTTAATAATTCATATCTAACCATATTACTGAATTTTAATATTATTGTACTGTAGTATGCAAACTACAAACAAACAATTACTTCAACTTCTGCTTTTTCAGTTTCGTTGTAATTTTAATTCTATGTATTGGTGCATATGGCTATTTTGAAACGATTTACTGTTTTATTTAACCTTTCCAAATATTTAGACTATGCATTTTTATCTGTGTGGAGATAAGCAACAGATTTCTGCAGACCCAATTTTTCTGCCACGATCTATGCTATAAATCGCATACCTTTCACTACCAGGCACTGTCCAAAGTGCCATATCTAAAGCCTTTTTTCGATACATTTACAAGGAAAGAAAGAACATTTAATTATTCAAATTCTGAAAAAAGTAATTCATTTTATTTGTCCTTCATCCAAAGACCACCCTTAGGAAACAATTCCTCTGCCCTGTTTCGTATCACCACCAGCTTAATGATTGAAGTAGGAAAATTGGGCAGAGCCACTCCAGTATACAGCAAATATACATGTACACATGTGCGAGGGATATACCATAATGAAGAGGATAAAAAAAGGAAGAACATTTCATTATTCAAACTCAAAAAAATCGAAACATATCTGTCTGTAGAGTAGAGTGATGTGTGTATATTTTGAGTCACTCCTGTTTTACCCAATATCTAAAGAACCAAATTTTCACAGGCATGCAGTTTTCGCTAAAAGTTAGCAAAGATGATGCTTCTAATTTACAAGCATTTAGAAGAAAATGCTACAAGAAAATTTTGAGTAAATATTAAAAGAGTCAGTTTTTGGAACATTTTGGACCCCTTTTTATTTAGCAAATCAGATTTTTCTGGAAAATCGGGCTATGTCACTTTTCTCTACTCATGCCAAAAATTAATAAAATTCTTAGAGCAGTTACTAAGATCCTGTGTAACACACAAAATGACAGATATGTGTATGAAACCATAGGATATCACCTTCAGCGGTCCAAAACAGGGAAAATAATGATCTCGGCTATGAGAGACAAGGAATGAACTTTTTAAGCGGGATTTTCACTGGTGAAAATAATACCGAGATTTTTACGTTTGATGTACAACACAAATACGGTTAATATCCGCTACACATAGAGGCAAGGACAATACAATCAGGGAAGATGATGTCTACTTATCTGTCAGGGCGACATTTTCCTCTATTTTACGTAGCCATTCTTTTCAAGTTTGTTCATAATACTTTTATTTCCCATTTGATGATATTAATGATAGTCATGAGCTTATTTTATACAATCCAATTGTTATCATTTAAGTTTCTTGTTTCTTTTCCATACAGTGGCAAGTGCTGGTAATGCCTATTCTGGGTTGAAGTGTCATTCCACTTCCACTGAGGAAATGTAACGTTGACTGTCATATATGTAACACACTATAACAATACCCTTGTATTTCGATGAGATCATGATTCATTCCTTTATGATGCTACTTTACTAAGTCAATACCCAGTGTATGATGCGAGACGTCTTTATGTTATTTAAGTAACTCATGGCAAGATTAAATATTTTTTATCTATCAACATATTAATTTGCAAGTCATTATATCGATATGCAGTTTCTCTTCTTTATTAATTGTGACTAAAGTTAATTATACGAAATTATATCATCTCATCCATCCACTAAAACTAATACAGAGTGTGTGTGTGTTGACGATTTTTTTTCTAAACACTTTCCCCCTTTGCCACACACTTTAAAATAAAAACTTATCAAAAAACTCCGTACTGAACTCTTCATAAATTGACTTTTTTTCTTATTACTGTATGAGTGACCAAAGTAATTGACCTATATTCATTTTCAAGAATGTCTTCCCATGAACGTATGTGGAAATCAGTTTAGCCGTGGTCACGTGACATCATTCTCTGTTTCCTATTTGTCTCAGAACAGCAACCCTGTTATTTCCATAGCAAAAGCATTCATCAAAATAGCGGAGTTGTTCATACTACCGATTCTTCCAATTTGCTGCGTTACTCCCAAAACACGTGTCTTCGAGACTTTGAAGTATGATTTTTTCCGGGCGAAATAGTATTTTATCATCTGTTTTTCTGGAACTGCGGACACACCCGCTTTGGAAATATAGGAAGTTTATAGTCACGTTGAAGGTTATTATGTGTGGCCATTCCATATTTTTAAGAACAGGAACTACAGAACGCTACAGAACTATTGACGTGAAGCATAGGGGGCTGGATATAAAAACATTTCGTCTAGGTTAACACTCCGTTTTCCCACAATTTGGATAGGCACTTAATAAACCAGACGTAAGTCGACGGTTTTCCCGTCCTAAACGTCCTTTCTCAGATAAACATTACTGAACAAGTTAAGATATTGTGTGTTGATACTTCGATTATATATGCATAGATTTATAAAAATGTGTTAAGGCCCCTGTCCACGATCATATTTTTAAGGATCCTATTTTTAATGATCCAATATTTTAAGAATTAATACCGTGTATGGTCTTCCAAAAATTCAATTAGCATCTATGATGAGTCATCATAAACGATCTATTACGCCATCATATACATTCCATCATAAAGAATCTTTCTGAACTCGGTTCAGAAAACTTATCTATGATGGAATGTATATGATGGAATTCTTACATTTGATTGGCTAATCGTCATCAAAACATTCAGAGCGTTATAATGTCTTCCCTCTGATTTGAGATTTGAGAATGAATGTACAAATAAAAAAATTGTAAACATAGAATTAAAACTAAGTCATGGACGAATTAACAAGTACACACGATGTTGATATCAGTAGTCCTCCTGTTACATTGAGCAAAGGTAAAAATAAAACGGACAATTTCATATGGAATGATGACCTGGTATATTACTTGATTGATCAATTTGTGACAGAACGAGCCGATATTATATAATGCTAAACATAGCGATTATTTCGATAAACATAAACGCAATATGGCATTGGAGCGTATTTTAGATGAACTCTCATTGCGAGAATTTAATCCGTTGCCAACGAAGGACCAGATAATGGAGAAAATTAATGTTTACATTTACATTTGTTACATTTCGCGTGCCATCTGGCGTTAAGTATCCTCTCCTCTATGATAATAGAATTTTAGCGCTTCATAGTTAAGGATCATTAATGACGTCATGAGCATCATTCGTCTATGATCATTAAAAATATGATCGTGGACAGGGGCCTTTAAGTATACAACATAAATATGATGGTGCGTATATCATTGAGTTTACAGCAATTAATTCGTCAATTTCTCCATGTTTTAGATGCTATGTTCTGATAACCAATGATGATCATACTTGATTATTATTTGACTATATTTAATGTTTACGAGCGATAAAAAGTAAATAAGAATATTCAAGAATAATAGAAGAAAGAATACCATATTAATACAAATAAATATACGCTGATTCGTGATGCCGAGAAAAACAAGGTAACTGCATGATATGATGGAAGTCGTGAACAACATAAAGATTCAAAAGCTAATAGTTTGACCATCCTGACGCACATTTCGTTAAACGTAAAAACGAAATGATTTATAATAGAACATGAAGTCGCCTCTGACAAAAATAGCATAAAGATGATAAAGGTAGACTGCTCGAGTTTGCGAATTTTAAAAAAAGGGAGAGAAGCCGTGTACTGAAATCATAGGGACGTTAAATTAGTACTATGTTGAAAAAACATACATTTATTAGTGCCAGTTAAATTCAAAAAGACCGCACGAATAAACGATACATTTCCCTCGTAAATTAATTAATGAATTATCAATGTGATAAGAAAAATATTTTATTGCAATGGGCCATGCTTTCGTTTCGCTAAGGTATACAAATGGTTGTTCACGTGTTACCGAGGGTCCAAATATTCGATGATGTGAAAGTCGAAGTGAAGTTAATCATATATGCGTAAATAATGGGAATTCATCGACGTATGGTTATTGG
>Ga0099797_100800_pt1 | contig 11560 bp, 12 predicted proteins | sample Uncmet_Sort48C_1_FD_89871 | JGI IMG/M metagenome (GOLD analysis project Ga0099797, IMG submission 89871) | Marine eukaryotic communities from CALCOFI LINE 67, Pacific Ocean - C012_Sort48C_1 | ecosystem: Environmental > Aquatic > Marine > Oceanic | place: Pacific Ocean: Monterey Bay | collected... | reverse complement strand
TTTCCCCCCCCCCCCCCCCCCCCTTCCCAGGGAAAGCACATACCCTATCCCTTACAAGTGCATGACGGGTGCCTTGCTCTGCATCCTGTACCGGAGCACAGGCGCCATCTTGACGAGGTCATCGCAGACCTCGAAAAAAGGCGCTGGACACGGGCTCCCGGAGCTAGCACCGATAGGTGCCTATGCATGAGAGCACTGGTCAAGCCGCCCTTTCAAAAAAACCTTCCGTCGCAAGAAGGAAATACAGGCCGCTTCCTCAGATGTGCTTGATTGGCTCCTCAAACCAAACCTTTCCTCTGTCCGGGCTGAAGCGAAAGACACCCAGACCTCCCACATCTCAAGGACATCCAAGCCGCCAGCCAGGCCTCTGCAGCGAGCCTTTGATGCCACTTGCAGGACATCCACCCACTCGTGCTCGGCAGACAAGCCTTCCACGATGTCCAAGACCAGGTCGAGCGGGTTCACTGTGGCAGACTTCCCGTGCCAGGCACTCCTTGCTTTTTCTCTCCAGCCCCATCTAAGCAATCGAAGCCTTTCCTTAGCCATCTTTCTGCCGGCCAGCCAGCTCCTCCTTCCTGCCGGTTTTGCCTCCGGCTCCCGCCTGCCAGCCGGTAAGACAACCAAAGGCCCTTCTGCTGCTTTTGTAGCTGGCAGCGGTGCCGCTGTTGAAGGCTGCTGGGCTGGGGCTGCAGGCAGGGCCGCCGGGAGTCTTCCTGCTGCTTGTGTTTCAGGCAGCGGCGGCGGTTTTGAAAGCTGCTGGGCCGGGGCTGCTGCCTTGGCGACTGCCGGTGGGGTTGCTGCTGGATCCGGCTGCAGTGCCGGTGGTGCTGGTGGATCAACAGCCTGTGTAGTGGCCTGCTTTGCTGTAGTTGCTGGCAAAGGGGCGGGCCGAGGGTCTGCTGCTGGCGGCAGCGGCTGCATGGACGGCGCAGCAGGCGGTGTAGCCTTGCCAACAAGAGCTCCCGCTTCTCCCATTTCCAATTCCGCCTCGAGCCCCGGAGGCCGCGGCGGAGGGGGGCCGCCCCAAGCAGCCTTCCATCCAGCAATGAATGTTCTTCGCCTTCTTCGCGACCTGTGCAACTGAGAGCGGGACATCGGGCGCCAGCACAAAGGGGCGCCTTCGTTGCACATACTCCAGTGCTCCAGTCCTTCCTCCAAGCGAGCGGAAGTCTGAGCTGTCAAAGTTGGTAGCAGCTTCGACTCCCCCGCCCTATCTGCATCTTCTATGCAGGGCACCTTTTGCAGATGCTTTTCATCCTCCGGCGTCGAGGCTCCCATGGCACGGCTCGATAATCGGCTACCTGACAGACATGGGGATTGGAGCCAAGACGCCTATATATATATATATATATATATATATATATATATATATATATAAGTGCCGTATGTGTTTCACAATTGAGTGACAACTAAAACAAGACACCATATTGTCAAACACATGAGGATGTTTTTTATCACTCAATACTTATTAGTGCTTGTGCTGACCGATTTAGTTCCAATATGAACAAAAATGAAAGCATCCCAGACCAACAGCGGCCTCATATGCGACCATATTGCGCAACTCCTGCGGCAAATTTGATGGAATCGTGACCGGGAGCTGGCTATGGGGGTCCCGGGGTCTGGGGTCCGGAACAAGTAAAAATCTTTAACTAAATCGGCTATGTTAATAATGCTTGTAATATGAGGGGATAGGTTTGCAAGAACAACATCTCCCCCAAGATGCATCCGGCAGACCAAACATCAACCGCAAAGGTGTATTCCGTTGCAGTGAGCACAACCTCACAGACTTCATTGTACGGGTAGTGGGCATACTTAATCATTATTTCTTATATCCAATGTATGTACATGTAATGAACGTGTATATATATATATACACGTATGCGAATATGTATACACACTTGGCTCTCTATATGTAGTTGTGTTTTAGTTGGATGTTTCTGTCACGACGTCTTCGAGCATGTTAAAGTGTACGGCGTTTCACCAACCAAGCCCGCAATTCTAGAACCCACATCGGAAAATCATTGCATCGGAGACTCTGAGAGTATCCCTTTCGAGAAAGGTGGCTTACCCGGGGGAATCGCTCTTTCTAGCGACTCCCCCAAAACATAAAGTGCGAACACATGGTGCCAGCATTTGAAACCACACTCGCGATAACCACAATTTCGCACTGAAACCCATTAACTGCATTTGCTATATTGCCCTCCAGGGGTCCGCAAAAATATGGCATCACAATACACGAGTGGTCTGAAAACTCGGGGCACTGCGAGTGTTCCACATGCGTGATGGATTCATCAGAAATCAAAACTGATGAAAGAACGATCGTCCGGACTGGCTATTGCTCTTCAAATCATAACAAATGATAATCGATGTTCATTAGTGCATGTTGAGTCCGTGCACTTCAAATAATAATAATCAACATTAATGATGACAATGAAGAAGGAATAGCCGAATAGACCCAACGCAATCAATATTGGATGAACAATCATCATCAATAACAACCGCTCATAATACATAAACAACCGACATTACTATCCGCAACATAAGTGCTTCGCACTTAGTTGTTCTGCAATCAACAACCAACCAACATCAATTAAACCATGAACCTTGGTCGTGCATACTCTGACTCGTCGGTCGACTGATTTCAAACACATGAAATATTTTGACATATATTTACTTGCTTGGGTTAACAACTTCCAGCCCAACCTCAACACTTGCATGGCAAGTTGTGTTGATATTGTAAGTTTCTCCGGTCTTGCTTGCACGTACTTTTTTACTTTTTTCGGTCGGATTCCAAAATATGGACTTGGGCACGAAACTGACCGTCGAAAATGCTACGGACACAAAAAACAACAAAATCGGCGTCTCGGTGATCCGAATCCAATGGACGACGCCCCGGACCAAGATTCGGCCAACATCCTGGAAAAACAAGTTTGAACTTCATTTGGCTTACCCGAGCAATCCTGGGTTTCATGTGCTAGAAACCAACAATTAGTTACCAATAATTCGGCCCGAAACCATCAATTACCAAGAATTAATTGTTGGTGAACCAAGTAAATATTGTTGGACAGTGGTCCATCACGCTTGAAATTGTGGCGAAGATACTGTTGGAGAATGGTCCTCACCAGGCAAACCCGATTCGGATAACTTTGTTTTTCGGGATTATGAGGTCAGGTTCTAAGGTGAGCAAGCTTGGAATTAGCCAATAGGCTAATAGGGGGGAAAATATATATATATATATATATATGGGAAATATATATGTATATATATATATATATACAAATATATAATAATATATACAAACATATATATATATATATATATATATAAACCCGAAACCCCTAAACCCCCCCATACAACCCGTTTTGGGGAATTCTTTTGAGCGCCCTTCAGGGAAACTACATTTTCGAAAATTGCACCCCCCCAAAATCGGCCTGAATTTCCTAAGGTCACCAAGGCTCTTGCCTGGGCCGAGGGGTGTCCGTCCATACCAACTTGACTGTACTAGTTTATCTGGTGTTCAATTGTCCATATAATCTGCCATATCAAGGTCATAAAACCGGTCTTGCTCGGATGAGCAAAATCAAGTTTTAACTTGTTTTTCCTGGATTTGGGCCGAATCTTGGTCCGGGGCATCGTCCATTGGATTCAGGTCGCCGAGACGCCGAATTTGCCTGTGTTTTTGCGTCCGTAACATTTTTGACTGTCAATTTCGTGCCCAAATCCAGATTTTGGAATCAGGCCGGAAAAAAGTAAAGAAGTACGTGCAAGCAAGACCGGGTATTAGTTTATCTGGTTCGCAATTGTCCATGTAATCTGCCATATCGATGTCATAAAGTCGCTTACATATGAACGTGGCTACTTTCAATACCATGACGCTTATGAGCTAGTCATGGACAGTAAGCGATTGGTGGAAACCATAATGTCTCATGCACAGACTATCTTCTGCCCGAGTAATTATTATTGCTAAATACTCTGAGTTCTTTATTACACGGTTACACGGAAGGCAAAGAGAAACACAATGAATGTATCAATTCAAGAGTTTGATATTGTTTAAGGCATGGGTTCAACACATTGAATAGTCATGGTTTTGGACCCTGGAATATCCATGTTTTGAATCCTTGAGTTTTCAAGGACTCTTTATGACTCCAGAGTGCGATTCTGGAATGTCCGAGGGTCATTGTTCCTTGAACGATCAAGGTTTCGAAACCAAACATTTACACAATCTTCCCCGGTCTTGCTTGCACGTACTTTTTTATTTTGTTCGGCCGGATTCCAAAATCTGGATTCGGCACGAAACTGGCCGTCAAAAATGCTACGGACACAAAAACGCCCTGCAAATTCGGCGTCTCGGCGATCCGAATCCAATGGACGACGTCCCGGACAAAGATTCGACCAAAATTCCGAAAAATTGAACTTTATTTGGCTTACCCGAGCAAGACCGGGTTGCAATCCTAGATTAGCACAAATTCCCAGCCTTGCATATCCAAAGATTGATTGGAATTCCTTCCATGAGCCTTGTACTCTACCGTTTGCCAACTCTGAGTCTTACAAGCCGGGTTTGTCAATAAAGCATTGGAGACCGTGGTGTGGGTCGACATACCTTGGAAAATCCGGACACCAATTAAAAAGTTCATTTTTGTTTTTTCGGGGAATCTGGGTTTCAGACCCCGGGGCTGGTCCCATTGGATTTGTCTCGAAATTCTGTGCTATTTGGTGGTACTTATGTGTCCGGAACACCGATTGGGACCCGGATCAGACAAAAATCGCATTTGTGACACCCCTTCCCCCAAAAAATCTAAAGTATGCCCGAATTCTGCTGGCTACCAGAAAGCATTGGAGACCGTGGCATAGGTCGACATAAGAAACACCAAACTATTTATTTGTGGGGCAGAAAGCATATATATATATATATATAGAGTTTTTACTCGGAGCTAATGTAACTAGTTCCTGACCCCAGAACCATGATAACACACACACACACCAACACTGGAGCATCCTTGAATGGAGCCAGAAGTATACCACGCTGCCGTTTGGAGGCTTAAAATCATATTTTTTGGGGGGGCGCAATTCCTGACGGCACCTTAAGCTCTCGGAGAGTGTTCCCCCACCCCAGTAGCCCATAGGCCAATTTCTAAAAATGCCACGATTCGGGTCGAGAACCGACTATTTGGGCTGAAACTTCGTCCAGTTCGAGGCGTATCGGTTCAAATAACCATTTAAACCAATTGAAACCATTAAAACCAAGTAAAAAAAAACATTAAAACCAATAAAAACATATAAAACCTTAAAAAACTTTAAAATACATCCGAAACGGCAGACCGGTATATTAGCATTATGTTGCAACAAGTGAGAGCAACCTCAGGAGCACGATAGAATCGAGTGACAACATACTCAGTAAGGGCTGTGGCATCCTGTTGCGTGGAAGCCTTATCCCAGGATCGCTCGGGTAAGCAAAATAATTGACACACTGGCGGCGAAGGACCCTAAACAACGGGGTACAAGAGGATCACTGGGGGCTACAGTCTGGGGGGCTACAGTCTGGGGGCCACCAGATTTGGATCTGATGAAGCACTTATCTGGGGGGCTACGGTCTGGGGGGCTACAGTCTGGTGGCTGGGGGGCTACAGTCTGCGGGGCTACAGTCTGGGGGCCACCAGATTTGGATCTGGGGAAGCACTTACCTGTTCTTAAGAAGAATTATATAGGACCCTTTAACGCAAGTGTTGTTTAGGGAACAATATGTTTACGGACGTTTTGTTGGCCGAATCCTGGTATGGGGCATCTTCCATTGGATTCGGGTCGCGGAGATGTCGAATTTGCCGGTGTTGTTGCGTCTATAGCTTCCTTGGCGGTCAGCTTCGTGCCCGAATCCATATTGGAACCTTGTCGGGGAAAAAAAAATTCACGGAGTCAGCTTTGCTATACTCCAACATTCAATCTCAATCCGAGGTAGAAGAGCCGACCAGGACCTTTAAAAAAGTCTTCAACGCTATCGTCGCTGTTCTCGCTGTTCAGAAAGGTATCCATTTCCCTGTCGTTCATGCACAGAAAGTGCTGTAGTATGACATTGTCATTTTTGGCTTCTGCACCACTCATATGTTTTCTGTTTTCTCGCTTCGTTGATTCCCATCCCTGTCGTCTCGCCTTCATTTAGCGGGATTCCTTGCGACGCATGTTTCTCAGCCTCATAAGTGTTGAGCTCGTGCTTTACCTTTGCATGGTACCCCTGCTTCCAGTACCTAGGGTTGTCGAAATAGTCTGCAGCCTCAGCAGCCGTCAGCGGCCTGAGTTTATCGCCATGGATAGAGAGTCGCTGCTTGGCGGCTGGGACATACACGGCATAGCGGCCTTCGGGTTTGCTGTCCATGACAAAAGCAATATTGCCATTGAGGGTCACTTTCCTGAGGCACTGCAGCTGCACATGCTGTTTGACGAGGGGGTCCACAGCCTCCTTCTCAGCTGCACACTCCACATTAGCGGGTGCCTGCTCGTCCGCATTCTTCTCACTTGCAGACATGTCAGCTTCAACTTGCATCTGTTTCATTCGTTCCGCAATGAACCCGGCAACACTCGGGAGCAGTACCTGCACTTTTTCAGCTACTATAGATTCAATGTCCTTGCGAGCAGGGCCACCACCAGCGTTCTCACGGAATTCAGTCACCATCTGCGGGACCACACTTTCAGCGATCATCGTAACCTTCTCTTCCAGCTCAGCAGCGGCAAGGTACTCAGCCACAATTTGAGGGACCACACTACTAGTAACCTTCGCCACCTTCACTTCCAACTCAGCAGCGGCAACAACCGAACAAGCAGCTACAGCCTCTTCGACTCGTTTACCAATGGCTATGTTTCCAGCTCCTTGCTCTTTGTGCACGGCTCAGCGGCAGGGGGCAGAATAGCTGGCTCCAGTTCGATTCGATCTTTACCACTTTTCGCTTCAGACAGCATGCCTTGGAGAGTGTTGATCTGTCCTAAGTAGAACGCGATACACTGCTTCTGGTACTCTATGGTTTCATGCAGCTGGCAGACATATGTGGCACCTGAGGAAGCAGGGTCAAATTCTGGAGCTTCTGCAGAGGGGCGAGCTAGCCAGAGCAGCTTGCAGAACCTCCTCGGTGTCTGAGTATGACTTGCTTTTGCCTTCATAGGCAGATTGCCCAGCATGCTCATCACAAGCTTCGTCATAATCGTATGCATCACCCCATGCAGAGATTCTTGGGACAGCCGTCAATGTCAAATTCTTAACACGGCCCGTTGCATCATTCACCTGATCCGGCGACATAATCTTCATGCCAGGGGCCTCCACAGACGGATCAGCACCGTTCACCCGTTCCGGCGACATAGACTTCATACCAGAGGCCTCGTTCAACCTATCAGCCCCCTCGAAATACGAATAACCATTCTTAGCACAGCGCGCACGGCGAGCAACTATCGCCGACCAAGAACGCTTTCTCCATCCTGAACCCATCTCATCAGCGGCAGCGCCGAGCACAAGGAGGAGGCACACACATATGGCTGTTCGACTCTGACGTCGATAGGCTTGGGCCCAAATGACGACGGACACAACCACCCGGCCAAGGCCGACCGAAGGTCAGCCTTGAGCCAAAATGGCTACGGACCTTGTCGGGGAAAATATAAAAAGAAGTTGCAAGCAAGACCGGGTTATAAGAGGAACAGACCTACAGATAGAAAGATGTGTCATTTCACGCAAGTGCAACTCACCTCAAGCTGGCAAACATACACGCATATGGACCGTATTAGAAAACAAATCGTTTTTCAAAGCGAAATGACCCTGCAATTTTGAATATATCCAGTCCAATATACCAAAACACACCTCAACCAAATGACTTATATTCAATTGAAAGGCCGCTAATGGGTGTGAACACCAATGGATTTTAAGGCCCATGGGGATGAAACCCTCTAAGGTAGAATACAGAAGGGATATGAGAAAAAACATGTTCGACTTTTGTTGACATCACAAGGCTTCAAGTCGGGTTTGAGCCCCTCGAACTATTGATTGGGAAAATGTTGCAAGCCAAACTGCCGTAGCCTGAACTGCCCGTGAGAGCCCCAGGTCACACAACTTGACAAGGCCACTTGCCGAAACGAGAACATTGCTTGGCTTGAGATCTCGGTGGAGGACGCGTGCGGTATGCAGGCAAAGCAAGCCTTGTAACATAATGTTGGAAGGTAGCTAATGGGGTGTAAACCCTTAACCCTAAACCCTGTTTTCCGGTCCCGGGGTCCGTCCCCAGACCTCGGAAATGTCATTTTGGGCATATTTGAGCCGATACGGATCGATTTGGACCAAGTTTCAGCTCAAACCGTCGGTTCTGAGTCCAAAACGTGGGGTTGAATGAAAATGGGGATTAAACCCCATTTAGATTAAACCCCATTACCGTAATGGAGAATCTATAAGGAATATGAGAGGAATATATTCTAATGAAATAGACAGAACAAGGGGGCGCGGTCTTCGGCCGCGGCCGCTTGTGGTGTCAATGAAATTAGAATATATTCCTTCTCACATTCCTTATATATTCTACATTAATGGGGTTTGATCTACATGGGGTTTATTCCCCATTTAAATTAAACCCCATTACTATTAAACCTCATTAACTACTATTCGATAATGGTCCCGTACAGTGCTATTGATTTGTGGGATGCACATGTTTTATAGTCAATGGAAGTTTGTGTTGGCTCTTGTAACTTTAGTTACTATATGGCTGTGTCCGGTTTAGCAAAAAATCGATTTAATTCGGAGGACAAATTGTATATGGTCCCCATGGGCCCCATAGGGCCCATGGGACCCATGGGGCCCATGGGGCCCATGGGGCCCACTGCGCCCATGGGGCCCATTGGGCCCAAGCCGGCGCGCGGCGGCCGGCCGGCGGGGGGCGGCCACCGGCGGTCGGACGACAAACCAATTTGTCCTCCACCGTAGGTGGTCGGAATTTGGTTCACAAAACCGACCACATTAACCGGACGACACAGCGATATGAGCCATATGTTTAAGGGTTTTTACAAGTTTTCGAATCCCGCTATTGGTCTCACTGGATGGGTCGTGGGAGCTCGTGCTGCTTTGGAGTCTGTATTCATGCGTCCAGAATGCCGATATGGTATTTTACGGACAACAAATAAATGTGGGGGTTCTTTGGGCGTCCCAGCGGGGAAAATGTGTTTTCGAAAAGCGCACCCACCAAATAATAGTATAATGGTATGTTTTATCGAAAGAGTGATGCCCAAGGGTGAATCAGGACTGGGCTGGGGGATGAGCAGCTCGCCGGAAAGTCATCTAAAAGCCAGGGGGTGGCACCAAATTGCAAACATGTTCTAACGTAAAACATAGATTCCACAACTTACCCGAAATGTCTCACTAATTGTAATCGTTTGAAGACTCGTAGTCGTTTCCGGGCGCCCGATATATATTACAATATGTCAAGCAACGATCTGTTACAAATTACACTATATGCGATCATCTGAATCCGATATATGCAAACTTATAATATATCGAATTCCGACATACTATAAATTAGGATACATGCGAACATCGTAATCCGTTCTGAATTACAATATACCGTAATCCGATATATTCTAAATTAGACTATTTCGGAATCCGATATACTCTAATTTAGGATATATCGGCCGAAAACTATGGCAATGAACACTCACTTTTAGTCATATATCCGGGGCAGAAAACAAAAGTGTTCCAAGCAATCCGCAGCCTCCTGTGGCAAACTCATGTGGCAAACTCGATGGAGTTGCGGCCCGGAACTGGCTATCAGGGTCCCGGGGTCTGGGGACCAGAAAGTTGAACAAATATCTGACTTGTTTTTATTCGCCCGTGGTGCTTTTACATTCCCCTAGTTAAACAACTGCCCCACCAACTATCGCAAATAATTGACCTGTATAACTTCCCTAACGAACCAAACACAAACTATTCAAGTGCAACTGCGTTTGGCTCTGAGAGCCACGTGCTACACAACAAGCCGCACAGGTTTATACGTCTTATCAGATTTCCTATATTCCGTATGTTCCCCTATGAAGCGACATACCCCAGGATATCTCGGGCAAGCCAACTACAATTTTAATTTCTTTTTCGGGGATTTTGGCCGAATCTTGGTCCGGGACGTCGTCCATTGGATTCGGATCGCCGAGATGCCGAATTTGCCGGTGTTTTTGCGTCCGTAGCATTTTTGACGGTCAGGTTCGTGCCCAAATTCCTATTTTGGAATCCTGTCCAGAAAAAAAAGTTGTTGCAAGCAAGACCCGGTACAACCATGCCAAAAAGTCAACCAGATAAGGATCTAAGCACATTTTTTTTACACAGCAAGCCGGGCATGTTTATATATTGTATTAGATCCTCAATGATCCCCAAGATGTTCCTATCCAGCGACATACGAAGTTCACTAAATTGACACCATACAGGGAAGACCAAAATGCCGAAATACTGGAATACTGGAACACTGAATATTACTATCTGCCAGTTCCTTCGTCTTCAGCCCGGACCTGCAAAATACTAGCGGACCCACAGCCCCAGAAATCAAAATACTGTAGTGGCCCGAATGGTCAAAATACTGTAGTGGCCCAGGCCCGACTAATATTTTGGTCTTCCCTGTGTATTGTGGAGTGTACCGTTACAGAGACTACTAAATTATAAGCCACCACAGGATGCGCATGTTAGCCTGCACTACGTATGCTGATCTGACGGGATGGGCAGCGGGACACGCGGCGGGATGGGTCGCGGGCCGGGCGGCGGGACGGCGGAGGGATTGGCCGCGGGTTGGGCAGCGGAGGGCCTGGCCGCGGGTATTGAAATCCCGGTGGTATTTAGTTAGTGCTGTTTTGTAAAAATCCAGTGAACCCTGTATAGAAGAAAAGAATGCCACCAACCCCCCTCTGCAAATTAAAACAAAGTTGACCAATACCACCGGGATTTCAATGGGGCCATCCCGCCAGATCAGCATAATACAAAAACCAAGCGGGGTAATATGCACCTCCTGCAGTCACTTTTATGTGGGCGACCAGAGCTTTCGAGGCTTAGCACAAAATATAGTTTTACATGTCTGGAGGCAACGTGAAATGCTGGAACGGTATTTTTTACGAAGTCGGGCACGAACTGGGTCTAGAATCGGGTTCTCACGATGCAGACCTGATTGATGCACGTAATTTCGACACATACGTCATGAATACGGCCACATTGCTCAGAAACCATAAAATACTTCCCTAGAGATGGGCTTGGGGTCTGGGATTAGGGGATCGCAATGCGAGGAAAAATCAATAAAACAATGGGCAGTTAAGGCACAATTTGTGGGGACACTTTACCTCCGTGATTTTCCACAAAAAATGACAGATTTGTTTTGGGGATGAGTTTTTTCAAAAATGTATTTTCCCCGAAGGGTGCTTAAACGAACTCCCCGAAATAGGTTTGCCTAGCGGGCAGAATCTTAGTTAGCCTCCCCCCATTCTTTTGCCCTATATAAAACACCCCCAATGCCAATCAAACACAAAATCGGAAAATGTCCGAGCATTAATGTCAACAAGTAACTTCTATATATTTTCC
>Ga0099797_101599_pt1 | contig 11562 bp, 10 predicted proteins | sample Uncmet_Sort48C_1_FD_89871 | JGI IMG/M metagenome (GOLD analysis project Ga0099797, IMG submission 89871) | Marine eukaryotic communities from CALCOFI LINE 67, Pacific Ocean - C012_Sort48C_1 | ecosystem: Environmental > Aquatic > Marine > Oceanic | place: Pacific Ocean: Monterey Bay | collected... | reverse complement strand
GGACGCCACCTTGCGCCAAGCGGTACTGGTGTCTTTGCACATGAAAAGCTATTGCATTTGACGTCCCTGCATGACTTGCAAGTTCTGCAATCCGGGTTGGTGCAAGCAGGGTGGGAACACTCATTGCAGCGAATGTTGCCTGTTACATCGAACTTATTCTTGATATAGCTTTTTGAGAAAGCGGTAACATCATTCGTTCCGCAAATACTGCATGTGAGCAAACACCGCTCACACCTGAAGTTGTGAACCTCCTCTTCAGTTTTCGGACGAACCCTTGGAGGCAAGGGATCGGGCTTCAAGCTGCACTTTGGATCCATGCAGTTCACGTGCCTGATTAAATAGATCATGTCCCTCTACAAGCAACAATTTTATAATGGTGCAAACATGTTTATTGGAGTCCCCAAAACCTTACAAATATACATTTTTAAGTATGTGTTTTGGAATCTTCCATAATCATTTAAAGACCATAGATTTCCAATATTTTTTGGATACCCCAAAAATATAAAAATTCTTTGGTCTCTGGAATCGACTTGTAGGGGGTCATGCACGATATAAGTGCCTGCAGCTTTTGCATGTCGTGCATGTCGGTACACTGCACACTGGATGACTGCACTCAATGCATCGCACGTTCTGTCTTGTATCGTTCCTGTGCACCCGGGCGCTATCGGAGAAACAAGTGTTGTCAGTTGTCCCACAGATGTAGCAGATAATGCCTTGTTTTGCTTTTGTACATTTTAAGCATAGTCCAGTACCAATCCATGCATTTATCCAAGAACGATCTGAAAAATCTTTTTTCGGCTTCTCCAGATTACACTCAGAGCAACGACGTTTCTTATCACAAACATTGCCTTCTTGGTCCACAAGCGACGGAGCCTTAGACACGAACAATTTCTGCGATAGAGCGTTTTTCTGGGGCATGATTTTTGACGCGCACTCGGACTGTGTCTTCGCTGCTTTACCCTGAGGAAGCTTCATCAAAGTACCACCATTCTTCTTGGGAACGTCACCAGCACCTGAAAACTTCACCATCGAAACTGGAGCGCCCGGGCCACAAGTGGACAGCGCACAACTAACAGAATTTGTGCCAAAATAGCTACGGTGTTACGACATAAATTTTATGCAACTGCATCTTGCGATTGATTATGATGTGCAGTTAAAAGTAGATTATAAAAGTTGAGGATAGGTAACAACGATCTCAAAATTTATGGATGTATATTCAAAAAATATGAATGTTTATATGTTGCATTCATAACTTCCATAAGCATTTAACTGATACTTTTGTTATGGCACACCTTGGGTGCTATCCAAACGAGCACCCTCAAACATCAAAGCCTAATATTACTTATACTGGCGCCCTCAAGCACCCATAGTATCCGACCAACACGCTATAATTAATGCATCAAAGACAACAACACCCATGCACTATACAATGAGACTGATGCTATCTTTGGCATGAGCAATGTGTCGATTTTTCTTGACATCATCATCGATATATGTGTAGTGGTTGCTCAGACAACTATAAATCGTCCTCCCATTAATGAGCAATACAGAAAAAAAAAAAGAACAGTACATCCCAGACATGCGCAGCGCTCGAATTGGGAGTACATTACATCACTGCACTGAATTCGGTTGTTCTGCTTTGCCTTTCCCCGGCTGCGGTATTTTGGACTTGGCTATCACCATCCGTTTCTGAGCAAAGCTAGTCTCACTAACTACAGAGCACTCACTGTTCGAGTCTATCTCGTGGCCACACGAAAAATTTTCCGACAGCTGGATGTTCAGGATCCTCCTCACCTCCGTTAGCACGCCAGTGCATCACAGCCGACTCGCGGTCGTCAAAAGCACGAGTGCCAGGAGCTGGCTTGATAGCTGCCCGCAGAGCGTGCCAGTCACTGCGAGATGCTGCACCCCAGATTCCTATGTCTTCTGGATTTGCTGCGCCCAGCACCACCCAGAATCGAGTAAGCGATATGGAACTAGGCCTCGAGCTTTCTGGACGAGCCTGAGAAGCAACAGAGTGTGGAACAAGCACGATCACTTGGGTGTGATTAGAGCTGGGCACCAGTTTATAACTCATGCCATGGCTGACACAAAATGCTACGGTAGCATCGAGCGACATCTTGCAGTCTTGAGCGTCACACATACAGAGAAGATACCCCTATATTAATATAACATATATACTGAATATATATATATATATCGATTTTACAAAGCCAGTACTACGATCATCCACTAACCAGCACAATGCGATATTGCTTTACAAGAAATCGAAAATATACATATAAATGTGTATGACTAACACAATAAATCTCGTGACTCACTTATTCAACACAAATTTCAATTAATTAGACATCAAAGATCTCAAACTGCAATCACGAAGAAATTTCAAAATAAGATCCAAAATTCGTTCATATTTCGATGTTAATTCAAAATAATAGCAAAATGTGAAATCTAAATAACACCTCGGAATATGATTCAACCAAAGTAGAAAATCGCATTTTTTAGTATGAAATTTAGAATTTTAATATAAAATACAAATCATACAAGCTAATTTCGAAATGTAAATGATACTCTCTTCAATACTCAAGAATTCTTATTGAATTTATGAAACTTCCTAATGAGCTTATAACAACCACACAACAATAAACGACAGCCACTAATTCTTAGAAACATGACATAAACAAGCGAGCGCCCTCAAGCACCAAAACCTAATATTGCATATACTGGCACCCTCAAGCACCGACATTACATATATGAGTATTATCTGAGTAACACATCATGCACTATACAATGAGACTAATGCTGTCTTTGGCATGGATAATATGCCAATTTTTTGTCCACGTGAAACACTCGGATTCCTTCGTCCGGTAACTCCCTATTCATCTAGTTAGCAACTGCTCCACATCGCTGCATACAATGGGAATCAATGTCACCTAATAGTAGTTAATATGACTTCATACTAATGAGAACTAATTAAAATAAAGATTAAACATCATTTCAAAGCTATCTCATTATTGGAAAAATATATAAGAAATTGAGAAAGAATATACTATATTTCTCTTGACATCATTGATCATCGAGTCGATAGTTGCACAACATTATTCTGTCTATTGCATTACAATATATTTCTTCTCCTACTGTTCTTATTATCTCAATGAATGGGGTTTCCTGTAAGCCGCGTTTAATACAGATTTTAATTAAATCTCATTAGTATTGAACAACATTAACTACTATTCGTCACCTAGGATTTGGTGTAATCATGGATATCACATCACCAATGCTCGAATTGGCAGTACACTGTATTATTGTACTGAATTCGACTGTTATGCTTTGCCCTTCGCTGGCTGCGATGGTTTGGGTTTGACTGCCACCATCAATTTCGGGGTTGGTGGTGTTTTTGGATGAGTTGTCACCACCATCTTCGGTGGTTGCGGTGGTTTAGGTTTGACTGGCACCCCCTGCGTCGGCGGTTGCGGTGGTTTAGGTTTGGGAGCGACGACCACTGGCGTCTGCGGTTGCGGTGGTTTAGGTTTGGGAGCGACGACCACTGGCGTCTGCGAGGATGCGCTGGCCGTTGAAGATGATACTGCTTCAACATCGATAGCCTGATGCAAAGCAATATAGGGAATTTGCAATGCGAAGCGAGCTACAATCTCATAAATAGGCACTGCACGCAATTGGTTGGCAAAACAAATTACAATCTCATAATTACAATCATGAAAAAAATCATTGCACATCATAATCAATCTTATAATTACAATCATATACTTCACTGCACATCATGATATCTCCGGCCTCAACTTTTGCTTTTTTCCAGGGTGGTTTGTTGCCAGATGTTGACGGCCCTGCCACAGACGGCGGCGGTGGTGGTGGCTTTGTCGGTGGTGGTGGCTTTGTCGGTGCCTGCCAGATGGTAAATACTTCCAGGTCGTTGGCAGAAGGAGGAGGCTCCCACTGTGACTGCAACTCTGGCCAAAGCACTCCTATGAAATGCTGCTTCCGAATGTCTTGCAACAACTCTTGCGCAGGCACATCCCGCAAGAACATCCTTATGGCCGTCACCATACTCAACTCCAAGGCATCGACTCCGTTCCTATTTTTCAGAAAAGGGTTCGCCCCACGCTGCAAGAGAGCTGTCACGGCATGAGCTTCTTGTGCCTAATAAAAAAATGGATTATAATTGATCATAACTCAATGATACATGAAAAATGTTTATCTGAATGAGTCGTTGCATTTATTACAATGTTATTTTAATAAAATTCATCTTGAGTGTAGGTAACACACAACAGTATCACTCCGCACACAACATACAAAATAAAAAATAATAAAATATGCAATATGAATGACATAACTGCACTTTACAAGGTTGCCTCGATTGCCTGATGTAAAACTGGCCATCGACCCAATGGCTGGCAATTGATCAAATCGGGCGAGTTATCCATGTGCTCATCCAAAATTTTCAAGACCTCGTGAAAGTTGTACATCTTGGCCTGTAGGTTAAGGCATCATCAAGCACCGGAGACTATAGAGATATGCATTACGGAGTCATCAAGCACCCAAAAATACCAAAACAAATAAATATATATATATACAGAAATGCCGCCGATCAACAGAAAATGCGAATATGTTTTATGGCGCCCTCAAGCACCGAATACAATGTGTATACATATATTTATTGTGTACTTTGATATGCATGCCAAAACCTCCGAACCCTAAAGCACACCAGCACATTGCCTTGTCGCACAGAAGATGCTGCAACTTGAAATCCTCGTTGGTCATGACAGAAGTGCAGAACGTACCCAAGAACGAACACTGTGCTTGAGCTGTGCACACTGTAATACATATGCATGCACATTGCACATTGCAATATAGAATATACATACATTGATATTGGAGATAAAAAACTAATCACGCATTTAAGAAAAAGAAACTGTCATATATAAAGACAATAAAGAGTATATTTTTTGATGAAATAACAAAGACCTTTACAAATTAAGAAAAATGGTTGAACGAATTATGCTGCAAGATATAATCACTAACTTCCAACGCCAATTTCCCAAAACATCTATACGAGGATGGAAACACCAAAAATCAAAGCATAACAAAGCTCATACACCTAGAATACAAGAAACTAGCCACTATGTCATCGCAAGTGCTCATCTATTTCATGACTTATTTGATATAATGTATCTGAAAACCAAATATGTCTAAAAACAAATTTCGAAATGCATATAGTATTATAAATATCTGAACAATAGTGTATAAATTAATGAGATCCTCGATTAGCAAATGTGATAACACACATATAATCATCTATAACAACCGCATTGCAATAAACAGCGATCACCAACTCTTACATATTGACATAAACAAACAAGCGCCATCAAGCACCAAAACCTAATATTATATATATTAACGCCCTCAAGCACCAAAATAATCTGAACAACACGTTATAATTAAGGCTTCACATACAACATACATGCGCTATGCAATGAGACTGATGCTATCTTTAGTATAACAGATATGCCGATTTTTCTCTACGTCAAATCCTCAGGCTCCATCATGATTACTCCTCCACTGCAACTGCTCAAGATCACTTCTAACACTGCAAATCAATGATACCGAATATTATTTCATGTATTTTACTACGAACAAAAATTAATTAAAATTGAAATTTAACATCATATAAATGAAATCCCAATACTGGAGAATATATAAGAAATGTAGAAAAAATCAAAACCTTAAAATCTAATTCAGAAAGAATTCAAATTATTGCAAATATGTGATGAAATTTAAATAAAAACTTCATATCCAATCAATGAAATGCATGCAACAACTACACTTTGCTCATATCGAATCAGGCACCTACTCAGCACATCGCATGTGTTTGCTGCCAGTAGCATCATACTTTGCCGGCCTTTTTCGAGTACATCCAATGGTCTCCTTCAATGGCTGAATTTTGCGTTTCTTAGCCTTGTCATTCAAAACAACTCACATGTATACATGGTTTTATATAGTTTTTAATTACAATCAAATTCAGAAGGAATTCAAATTATTGCAAATATGTGATGAAATTTAAATAAAAACCTTCACCTCCAATGAATGAAATGCATGCAACAACTACACTTTGCTCATATTGAAACGGGCAACTACTCAGCACACCGTATGTGTTTGTTGCAGATAGCATCGTACTTTGCCGGTCTTTTTCGAGTGCAACCAATGGTCGCCTTTAATAGCTGAACTTTGCGCTTTTTAGTCTTGTCATTCGAAACAACTCACATGCATACATGGTTTTATATAATTTTTAATTGTTTTATACACAAATAATACAATATCAACCTCTGGTTCTTCCACCACCGATGCTCTTGGTGCATTTTTATCATCGGCGCTGCTCATCGCGAAGTCGTCGTGGTCGCTGTCAATCTCAATAACCATCGTTGAAGTCTCCTAATGTGATTGAATTAGAGCTTTAACTCGTTTTTGATATCAGCCCCGAATGAAATATTTTTAATTAAGTTTTAATTACTCTTTTCGCTATTTTTCAATTCTGATTCAGAAATAATTGAAATGAGATTAGTTTCACGCGAAAATATTTATTATCCATTTAATTTTCAATTAGTCTTTAATTATCTATTTATCCAAATTGTACGCCCCAATTCATTCACATTGAAATTGCGGGACCGTCGATTCTGCTTCGCTCGACACTTCTTCAGTGTTCTGATCGAACATGCTATCGTACAACTCCTGGAACCGTGCACAGCTTACTGTGGTCACCATGGGTGTTTCTTCAGCAGGGAAAGAAAAGCTGCAATCCGCACCCTCCTCCCAGTGGAGGACTTTACTAAAATATTCACTGCTTGGCCCATGTAGTGTCGTGAAGCGAAACCAACACATATCTGAAGCTTGTATCTGGCATTGGCGTTGGAACGCCACAATGAAATCGCCCCATGTTGCTAAAACACTGATTGCGATCGTCGCTACAAGCCCACCATTGAGGTTCAATAATCGAATCAGCACACTCCATTCCCCATGGGCGTCCTGGAAGACGTCCGTGTCCGCTACATCAATTTGCAACCCGAGAACCGACACCCTGCGCACAATCAAGTGAAGCCCGCATCTGTAGAAGGCACCGCATGTCGTGTTAGTGTTAGCCCATGCCCCTTTGATCCATAAGGACCAAGGCCATGGGATCGGACCCAGCGCCTCTGACGCCATGCTTGATCGCTTGAACGGCCACAAGCCGCTGTCCTTCAACACGAAATTGAAGTTCGCCCCGTCGTGAGCTTCCAACCTCTGGCTCTGAACTGGCCCCAGCTCCGACCGCCACACCAAGTCGCGCCATGGTTTCCAAGGGTCTGTGCCGCCACGCCACTCTATGTGGTCGTCTCCGCATGTCGCACGCAACCTATCCAGATTGCTCCAATCACTTAGACCAGCCTCACCGTCCACTGGTAAACCACCAATAATAGAACATTGCCACTGTGGTTTTCGGCATTTCTTGAAAAACTTAGCTGGTTTCTGCCTTCCCAAACGTTTCGTCGCCATATCCACTGCGAATGCGAGAAATCAATGCACTATTCTAATATAGCTGCTGCTTTGAGGCTGCAGGAAGCCTGCGAATTAAAAAAACATAAATAATTGCAGCAGACACACAACTACATGGATGAGTCAAAATTATGTGTTAAGTCAATCGTTTGTATGTAATTCTATCATAACATCGAAATGGTTTTAATTTATGTTTATGAGTTTGCGTGTTTCTGAAACAATTCTTTACAAACAAACATTTTTTGAACACTTATCTATTACATTCGAGTGCAAAAAAATGTTGCATATACTTACAATCCCAATAAAATTACAAAGAGTTACTGTTTACATTATGATGAATCTGGAGCTAAACAAGAAAGCGCCCTCAAGCACCAAAGACAAATATTACATACATTGGCACCCTCAAACACCGAAATTATTTAACCAACATATTATAATTTAGTCTTCATATGCAACCTACATGCACTATACAATGCAACTGATGCTGTTTTTGCAATGAGGGATCTGCTTATTTTTCTTCACCTCAAACACTCATCAACTACATCTACCTGGCAATTGCGTAACATCGCTACTACATCCCAGTCATGAGCAGCGCTCGAATTGGGAGTACACTCTACCAATGCAAACGCGAAAACTTACGTTTCATAATCGCCGTTCGCTTTTGCCTTTCTTCCGTTTTATCAATGCCTCGAATAGTAATTGAGGAAGTTTAACATTGATTGGATTGAATTAAAATAAAGATTGAGGACCTTTAAATTTAAAACCCCATACTAAACAATATATAAAAATTCAGACGAAATATATTACAGTTGTATCGACACAACAATGAAACGAGCCGATAGCAACGCCTCCTCGTTCTGTCTATTTCATTAAAATATATTTCTTCTCATACTCCTGATGTATTCTCCATTCATGGGGTTTCATGAAAAGGAAGCTTCATCTCTAATTTAATTCAACCACATTCATGTTAAACTCCAGTAACTACTATTCAAAACCTAGGTGTTTGCGAAATTCATCAATATCTGTGAAATCGCTGGCTTCATACTGACAAACAGTGCACACCCAAGTGAAATCATGCTCGCCTTGCCAATACATTCTCTCCAAAGACCGAGGACTCCCGACGGGAAGCTTCAAGACATATTGACCATCAAACTCAAGTGTCTGACCCTCATACTTAAATAAGTCACAACAAGCATCGCACACATGTTGCCTTCCATTCTTTTTATTCCAGTGGAATCTCTCATCTCCCAAATCTTTTTTCAAAGAAGCTGGTTTCAGGATAAGAACAGGAAGTTGTGTACTGGAACTTGCAACCTCAATGTTGTGATCCACACTGCTCGAGACATCGGACACAACTTCAGAAGCAACATCACTGGCATCTCCACGAGTCCAATCAGGTTCCCAATCAGGCTCACTCTGCACCTCCCGAGCATTTTCTAAGTCTCGTGACGACTCAAGGTCAACGAATTCCCAATCAGGCTCACTCTGCACTTCCCGAGCATTTTCTAAGTTTTGTGACGACTCAAGGTCAACGAAGGTATTTTTCACAATCGGTGATATGGTACTACACATTCGACGCCCAACTCCAGTAAGACTTTTGAGGCGCAGATCTTTGACAGAACATTGTCAAGTAGTTAAAGAGATTTAAAATTCAATGAATTTAATCACAATAGAGATCATAACTCAGTTAGAATCCAATCCAATTAATGAATAATATATAAGGAATGTTATCGAAAATTTCATTCCATGTTGTTGAGACCAAAAGAGAATAGGGCAGAAAGTTGTGCCTCACTGTTTTACCTCTTTTATTAACATGTATTCCTTCACATATTCCAAATATATTCTTCATTAAAAAAAATTGAGCTCAAAGAACTTTGATCTCAATGTTAATTAAACCCCATTTAAGATTAAACCCCATTTACTACCTTCCGATGACATGGTCCATCACGCATCGTGACATTGTGTTCCAATAAAGCGACTGGATCTGTTTTACCCCAATAACAGGCTCCCGGCGTTGCTTGTATGGGTCGTGAGAGAATCTGTGTAATGTCTCGGCTCTTGTCTAAATAAACCTTCTTGATGCACAGATTGCCGGGATGCGATATCAATTGACCAAGCTTAGTGCCTTTCTTCTGCTTCGTGTTCATGCCAATTGGCACATACTCGCCCACCCAATGCAGATATTCTTTCACTTTCGTAGGAGGCAAAGGGTGCTGAAAGCCATGAATATCACACTGCAGAACACCACCCAAATTATAAGTCTTTATTATATGGAACTTAGATGCAAGGCAAATACCGGCTGGTGTATCTCCGCTGCGCTTATTATCGAACCCGCCTGCTGCTAAAATTAATAACAGATTCTCAATTGAAGTGCCATGGTAGCCTTCCTTCCAAGGCTGAGCACTTGCATACACACTGTTCTCATCGTTTAGCTGCACACAAGAAACATGTTGACACTCTTCAACTCCAGGCAAAGCAGAATGACCATGGACGACGAAGCACCAATAACCATCGCGATCTTCCAGAAACGACAGACGCAACTGAGAGTCATACTGTTCAAGAAAGCGATTGATGTTGAAAGATATAGAAGACATGATGACGAGCGAGCAAACATCCTAGATTGAGCCAAGAAATAACGTTTACTATGTCGATGAAAAACTGAGAACACGACTACATCAAGTTGCAAACTGCTCAATAATTGTGTGTTAACTATGAAAATAATAGTTAATGTGGTTTAATACTGATGCGAATTAATTAAATTAAAGAGTAATTACCATTTACATGAACTCCAGATAGTAGAGAATATCCTATGTTATACTCATATTCAGAACTACATGAAAAGTCAATGAGGGTTACTTAAAAATAATAACTGATTAGGAATTTCTAAAATGAAGAATTGCCAGCAATGGATTTGACATAACAAATTGACTTTGGAACATGAGCTGCGCTCGAAAATGCAAGAGCCAATCTGTACTCCTATATTGCAGTGACACTCAGCGCTGCATGAAAAGTCAATGAAGGTTACTTAAACAGGCTAACCTAAGTAAAAACTTGTAAGATCACGAATTGCAAGCAACGGACATACACTGGCGCTCTCAAGCACCGAAATTAAATATGTGAGCGCAATCAAACACCGAACATATGAGAACAACACCCTATAGTTAAGGTCTCACATGCAACACACATGCATCGTGCAATGATGCTGATGCTGACTTTAGTATGAGCAATGTGCAGATTTTTTCCACATACCTTCATGCAGTAAGTATCGATGGCATTCATTCTATACCTAGTTATTAACTGCTCAATAATTGTGTTAACTATGGAAATAATAGTTAATGAGAATTAAGTAAATTAAAAATTAATTGCAATTTAAATGAAATCCAAATAGTAATCAATATCATATATTGCACTCACATTCAACGCTGTATGAAAAGTCAATGAGGGTTTCTTAAACAAGATAACCTCAGTAGGAAATTGTAAAATCAATAATTGCAAGCAACGGACATAACATAACAAATTGGCTTTGAAACATGAGCAGCGCTCGAAAATACAAGAGCCAATCTATACCCCTATATTACACTGACACTCAGCGCTGCAAGCAACGGACTCGATATAACAAATTGGCTTTGCAACATGAGCAGCGCTCGAAAATGCAAAAGTCAATCAAATCAAGGTTGCCATACCACAGGTTTGAAAAGTCTTGGAAAGGAATCACCAAGATCATATCGATCGTGGAATATAACTACCGAGGATTCGTCGAGTTGAATCCGCTCCTCGGATTTCCGCACAGACACACCGAACATCTCCACTGTGACATCTGAAGTCCAAGAATCCGTGGCGATAGATCCCCATGCCATGCCTTTCACAATCCAACCAGAAGCATCTGAAAGCTCGAAGTTCCTCCAATACGATCCATTTGATGAAGGCCCGTTTGGATTCTCGTCACACGTCTTCACATAACCCTTGATGTTAATGTGAGAAAAATTACGAGAGTCTCCAATGCGGCAGATTGGCAAT
>Ga0099797_101598_pt1 | contig 11563 bp, 8 predicted proteins | sample Uncmet_Sort48C_1_FD_89871 | JGI IMG/M metagenome (GOLD analysis project Ga0099797, IMG submission 89871) | Marine eukaryotic communities from CALCOFI LINE 67, Pacific Ocean - C012_Sort48C_1 | ecosystem: Environmental > Aquatic > Marine > Oceanic | place: Pacific Ocean: Monterey Bay | collected... | reverse complement strand
TGATGGCGAATTTACCGACAGGCTTGCCAGGAAACTATTCTGCTTTGCTTCTTTAGAATCTACATTCTTCGAGCTATCCGATGACTTAGACTCAGAGCTATCCGATGACTTGGAGCTATCCGATGACTTAGAACTTTCCTCGCCACGATCAGCATTAGAATTCTCTGAATTCTCTGCGCCGCCATCATCATCCTTGCCATAAGCGAAAGCTTCCGAATCATCTTCACCATTACCATCATCTTCGTCGTCATCTTCTGTCGAATTATCTTTGTAAATTTCGCGCATCCATTTGTCGAGATCAAATTGAACAGTTTCCTCCCCGTATAACCAACTCCTTGCGTACTTCGCAAAAGAATCAGACAAACTGTCCGAAAGCGACGTCGGCAATTCTATAGACACAGTCTTTACCCCATTTCTATCAGAAAATTCCCTCTGAAAGCTCGATATAGCTGGGCGAAAATACGATTGGTTGCCGCTTCTTGCCAGAAACGACATCAGGGTGTCTCTGTAGGAACTATAGGATGTTGTTGTGATTATCAGGTTTACGGTGAACGCGAACGCAAGGAAAAGGAGGATGCGAATCGCAATCACATTGGAGATACGGGGAATCTGTGCTTGGGAGATTCTCCCGGAGAAAGAACTAGAGAAAGATCGGACTTTTTGGGACACCTTTTCGGTGAGTGTGCCCATTTTTGCTTTTGTACCCAATGGTAAATATGACGGGGCCATGATTATTATGTGAGACTTCACAATGTCGATGACGATAGAAATACGAGTATCACAATGTCGATGATGTGTTTATGTAGAGTTACAATACTTGATACGAATCACAATGCGAATCACTCTGATATATACTTGATCTCGGAAGCAGATCGCTGAAACGATACACAGATAGCGATAGTTTCTGAGTAGTAGTCAACTTCATGCATAAAACTTCGACAAACTTCAAAAAAACTCTGTAAGCAACGACTTAGGGAAGGAAAGCGCGCTGCTGTTCAATAATTGTTTGCAGCTTGGGGAATGATTCAAGTTCCTGAAGATAAAGGAGTCTCCGAGATGAGATGTGATTCAGATTCACGACGTGATTCAAGAATCAGTTGCCAGAGTTGCCAAGGAAACGGAGTGCAATATTATCATACGATGGAATGAGCGAAAGGATGAACCAATGATGACAATGAATGACTCGGAGAAACCAAGAACAGACGCAGAAGATAGAAAGCGTTTCGCTCCGAGACTCGACCCCTCAATGATCTCGTAAAACACTTACAAAAGGCAGAAGTCGAAAACAAATTTACGCGCGACAGAACAACCGAAAACCCTGAATCTCAATGATCCGAATTCTCAACCCAATGTGACAAATTGCAATGTCTCCTATCCCTTTGATAAATGGCAATGCCTGAAATGCCTTGATATATGATTACAACACTGAAGAGATGGCAGATGCTGTCGATGAATATACGATACGGATCGGACGGCACGGATCGGCGAATAAACGATACGGATCGGACGGCACGGAATCGACGCTCTGATGCGGATCGCACCATACACGATGCGTTATGTTTTGTCGAACCTCAGCTGACTGCTACTTTGCAACGCTGTAATACACCTCTCGGAAACGTTCTGCGATTTTCAAATTTCAATCGCAAACGGTTACATCATTGCATGAATTCAACAGCAATTAAAAGTTGACAATGGCGGTTAAACTTGAAACAGAAACAGTAGCGCTGCAATCATATGGCTCTCACAATGAGAAGAGTTTTTATGTACATGGCGTATATGTGGATCTCAATCTTTTACATGACGTTTTTCATGCCGTGTAACTACGATAGCTTCTACGATAGATATGGCGCATTTTTTATGAGCTTATGAAACGTATATGTGGATCTCAATCTTTTACATGACGTGTTACATGCCGTAACTACGATAGATTCTGCGATAGATTCAGCTCATTTTTTACGAGCTGAGCACTACGTATATGTGGACTCCATTTTTTTCAGTCTTTTACATGCCGTCGGACTCGCAGCGATAGCTTCAAGAATAGCTTCAGCGATGTGATGTATGTGGATTTCGCAATCTTTAAACTACATGCTAAACTACATGCCATACCGATACGTGCTAAACTACATGCCATACCGAAACTACATGCCAAACCGAAACTACATGCCCATGAATCATGATGATGGAAATGATAAAAGAAAAAAAAAACTCACTTCTTTTTCACATAGCGTATGTATTTCAACATTTTGCCATCGGGGCCTTTTTCTATCCATGTTTTGAGGATTCTGCGGTGATCCCAATCACCTTCTGGCAGCACATACGGCATACTGTCCCATTTGTCATATTCTCTTTCGTTGAGTCCGGAGTTTTTGTTTGGAGTAGCCTTTGGCATTTCAGGCTTTTTCCCCTCTGTGTTGGACTTCTCCGTGTTAGAAGAAGTCTTTGATGTGCCAGAAGCTGCTGCTTTTTTACCGAGATTCATTAAAATCTTGCCGCCATTGGAGCGAGACTTTTCAACATTGCTACCCTTTTCAACATTGCTATCAGTACTATCAGTCTTGGAAGAGTTCTTGTTATTAGGGAGGTTCTTACTCTTTCCATCAGCAGAGTTCTTGTTTTTTCCATCAGGCGCTAGAAAATGGACGGGTGCGAGCTTTCGCTTTATCTCTGCTACATCGTGACTTAACGTATTCTCATTTTGCGATTGTTGATTCTGAGAGCTTTGCTGTGACATACCATTCTGAGAGCTTTGCTGTGACACATCATTCGGATTTGGCGACGCCATATCATTCTGATTTGGCACAGACATAGTATTCTCTCTACTCTGACTCTGCTGCGTCGAGCTCCCCAACGTCACTTCAAACGGCACACTGACATGTTTTTGCCGCAAAGGACTTGCAAACTCCGCCGCCAACAACGGCGACCGTTTTGACAAACTCGTCAAAAACCTTCTTTTTTTCAAATATTCCTGCACGTCACGCTCTTCTTCTGACATAATGTCGATAGCAACCGTATGAAACTCCTTAGCTTCCTTCTGAAAAGAACTCGAAATTGGTGAGAGAAACGACGGATGAAAATCCTTCCCCTCGAACATCATGAGTGTGTCTTTGTAGTTGGAGATTCCCATTATCATCAGGTTTAAGGTGATTGAGAAGCAGAGGAATAAGAGGATCTTCATTACAATGGAACTAGGCAAACAAAAGCAACAACAAATCTTTGAGAGACAGGATCCGCCGCCTGATTTTGTTGTGTCCATCATGTGACTCTTCCCTTTAGGGTCATAATGGGAATTATGATATGGCGCATTGATTCCATTAGCGCTGTGAATATAATGTAGGCTTTCTTCTGACACTGGTATGTATGCTATTTTAACGCCGACATGTGGGTTATCATTATGAGGAGTATGAGGAGTTGACATATGATGTGAATTGTGTGGACTCGTTGATAAGTTTCCTTTCAACCTGCAGGCTCCAGATCGGATTACCGTGTCACTGCTATACCCCGTTGTAGAAGGTCGGCGCCCTTTAAGACTCGTTGGATTCGATCCCATTATGACGGCGGCAGAATCCTCCTACACAGGCTACAAGGTACAGAAACTCCTCCTACGCAGGCTACAAGGTACAGAAACTCCTCCTACGCAGGCTACAAGGTACAGAAACTCCTCCTACGCAGGCTAGAAGTTACAATCTCAATAGTTATTCAATTCTTATGCAATTTTAGTTATTCACAATATTTGAAATTTCTGAAACGATGTGATAATCTCTGCCGAAACGCTGCAGCAATAATCTCTGAAAATAAAACTCAACACACAAATAAATTTGACTTGGAGAAGGGAGACACTCCTGTTCAAAGGATTTCAATTTCAATTGTTTGGGAAAATTGCTTTGGGGAATGATCCGAATGAAAAATGGATGTCATTGTCAATGATTGAATTCGCGATGACTATGAGCCAATGAATGGAAGAAGAAAACGCAAACAACAACTTCTGAGCTTCTCAATGTCAGACTCTCTCTCTACTCAACCTGCTTCACTGAATCGCTCGCAATTCACTGTCTGTACACTCAGCTGTTAACTTCCTTATTTACACCAAATATGAAAATTAGAATACATTTCGCTCCGAGACTCGAATCCTCTTGAATCATATGATTCACGATTGAAAATTACGCGAGGAAAATAAAACTTGCATGCAACATGACAGAACAACAGAGAACTGAAAACCCGAATCGGAATTCAATCCCATGACCCGAATTCTCAGGCTGGGCGATGTCTCCTTTCCCTATGAGAAGTACCTCGATAACAATGATAACAACGATACGTCGTCGCATCGACACTAGCGGCGAAACGGAACACACGGTACGGAATACACGATACGGAACACACGATACGGATCGCACGACACGAATCGACGATACGGGTCGCACGACACAGATCGCGGCGCGACGCCTTTCCTTTTGTCGAAATAACTAACTTCGCTACACTTGACTGTGATCATGAATAATATTACTTGCCGTGTACTAACGATAGCGAGACAATGCCTAAACAGCATGGCACTACGAGCGCATCAATCACGAAAGGACTGCACTCAAATCGCGAATCATTGGCCAGACACAATGTGTGTGGACTGAAAATATAAACTGAAAGCAAAATGCACAGAGTGACTGAAATATCTTGAATCTGAGCGGCTGAGCGTTGCCCTACTGAGGCTAAGTAAGATGATTATGATTGGACACGCGTATGATCCGTATATGATTATGATCCGTATATGGCTGTCAATAATTTTCTTGGCGTTTGATGATCTGTGTATGTCAGTTTCTGCGTCAGACTCTGACGATGATCTGAAATCATAGCGAAATGATAAAACGAGAAAAAATCTCTGCACTCTTTCCGACGATGCTGTCTTTCCGCCAATAGTGACGAAATCATGAAAATCTGTAAAACACACACCGGTCCACTGACCGAGCATTGAACCGATGGCAAAGACTCGCAAATCAGGCTGCCAAACTGTAATGGACCTCGAACCGTTAGGCTGATTGGCGCATGTTCTGCTGGTAGACGCACTTTCATATCTGCCCCAATTTCTCAATTTGATCTGAGATTTTTTTCAATTGCTTACGTAGCTTGTCTTGCGCTTGTTTTTTTTCGGATCCTTTCTTACCACCACCACTGTTCTGATTCTGAGAATTGTTCTTTTCAGAATTATTATTCTTACCACCATCGTTGTTCTGAGAATTATTACCGCCGTTTTGTTGAGAATTCTTTTTACCACCACCGTTCTGACTCGCTTCCTTTTCCTTAAATTTCTTCCCCTTACCACTATCTTGAGATGAAGCGCCCTTTTTCCCCTTACTATCTTGAGATGAAGAAGCTTTTTTAGAGCGTTTTCGTTTACCACGGTCGCCATCGCTATTCTTAGCGCCTTTCTTGCTTTTCGTATCACCGCCTTTTAAATTTTTGTCATCGCTATTTTTAGAAACTTGCTTGTCTGACTCTTTGGCATTGTTGCTCAAGGCATCGCTGCTTATGGCATTATTGCTTAACCTCCTAGGCTCTACAATGATATTTATATCAGCTGGCTCGTTCTTTTCTGTAGTTTCTATAGTAGAGTCAGGGAGTGGCTTCGATTCTTGTTTTTTGGATTCTTGTTTTTCCAGCGCCGTTTCGTTGTGACTGACTCCTTGACTCTCATTGAGAAAGAAACTTTGTGAAAGTGCGCTGCTGTGTGTGACTGTCTCGTTGGGGAGCAAAATGTCCTTCAATGGAAGACTTCGAACATTTCCGCGAGTCACGAGTGAAACATCGCTGAGAGACAGATTATCACTCTTCAATGCAGGAAGTTGAACAAGTCTTCCGCGTGTAAGGACAAAGTTTGGAACAGTGATCTCTTCTTGCGTCTCTTTGAAACTGTCAATGATTTCGAAAAATTCCGTTGTAAGCGTCTCGTTTGACTGTAAAGATAACAACTGTGACAGACCTGTAACGACTTTGTTCAGAACCTCGTGACTAGACATATTTCGACTTTGCCACATAGACTGAATTGTCTGAGTCTGATTCTGCCACCTATACTGAATCTGGTTCGACATGTTCTGAGTTTGATTCTGCTGTGCGTTCTGAGTCTGAATCTGATTCGACATGTTCTGAGTTTGAATCTGGTTCGACATGTTCGGAGTTTGATTCTCCGGCGTATTCTGAGTTTGATTCTCCGGCGTACTCTGAGTGTCATTCTGCTGCAGGTTCTGACTCTGATTCGACGTATTCTGCCTCTGCGTCGCATTCTGGCTCTGCGACCCATTCCAACTCTGATTCTGCGTCCAACTCTGATTCTGCGAAATATTCTGACGGCTCTGCAATGCGAATACTGGCGGCTGACTCTGATTCTGCGAAATATTCTGACGGCTCTGCAATTCTAATGCTGGAAATGATGACGATTGTTGTGACGATTGCTGTGACGATTGTTGTGATGCCCCCAGTGTAACAACTGTTACATTCTTACGACCCTGTACAACTGGCTTGGGCAGCTGACTGCCAGAAAATGACAGCTGTTGTTCAAGTTGCTCAGCTCCAGACAACTGTTGCTGTCTTATTACACTGAAATACTCCCTTAAAGACCAAAGAAAATCCACCGCGGGATACCGTCCCTTTTTTGGCCACTCAATTTCAAGAGCATGACTCAACAACTCATCATTTACACGCAACACAATGTCCGCAACTATATCGTCATGAGATCTGATTTTTTTTTCCGAGTCATCATGTGATAGACTTGACGAGATGTTCTGTGATAATATTGACGAGATGTTCTGTGAGAGTATTGACGAGTTCTGTGATGATATTGAAGAGTTCAAGATCAATCGTGACGAGTTCCTCTGTGATATTATTCTTGACGAGTTCTTCAATAAACGTGGCGACTTTTTTCGTCCGCCTGTTTCTCGTTTTTTTTCCATTTGATTCTTGTCATTCTTGCGCTCCACAGCTTCAGCAGCGAGCTTTTTCTCTTCTGCTAGCCTCTCCTCTTCTGCTAACCTCTTTGCCTCTTCCGCTTCTTCCTTAAGTTCTTGCTGCCTTTGTTTTTCTTCCACGGACTTTGTATAGCCATCGGCAGCTTTTTTTGCCAATTTCCGCAGGAATTTTTCCCGTTTCTCGGCCTCCCTCTTATATCGAGCTTCGTTCCCTTTGTAATCGACCATATTATCTGACACAATGTCAGAAGAACTCCGACCAGCAGAACTGTTCTTCTTGTGAACCAGAACAACATATCCGCCTTTCTGTCTTTTCTGAAATAGACTTGTCGAATCGGAAACAGAGCCTGGGAAACTTGTGCCTGGGAAACTTGCCGAAGAGCCTGGGAAACTTGTCGAAACACTCCTCAAAGGCCCAGAAGATATCATCGCCATGAGTGCGTCTTTATGATAGAGGGAAAGGAATACAAAATTCAGAGTCGTTGCGACAATCGAAAACAAGAATATCAAAAAAACACCATCTATTTGGAGACTTTTTGTGCAGGATTTTGTTCCCTTTATCCATTTTTTTGAGCATGGATTGCCCTTAGTACTATTACATAGAATATTACTAAGATTCGGAATTTTGAGTTTCACCGTCACAAAATTTTTGGCCATCTTGTTAACTTGCTAGCCTTGTCGTTTTTGAGTTTTTTACGTAACAAATCCAGGCCTGCGAATGTCGAGGACAAAATGCGTTCAATTTCTCGATTGTTTTGCTGGTACAGTTTCCCGTCTCGATAGTTTTCTAAGAGACTAAGTCGACGTCACTAGTGTATCTGATGCGAATCGATGGCCTAATCCGATATTTCTGAAGAGCCTAGGCATCTCTCTGCTACTGTATACAGTATGATTATCAACAGTGAAACTACGTGGAGTGACTCTAGAGTATTTGGAGTGCCTCCCTTCTGCGGGTCGCGTTAAAATACTGTCGTGCTTCTATGTGGACTAGATAGATATACATGTAAATAAATGACTTTACGAGCTCAGTTTTGAAACGGTACCTGAAAAAACTCGAGTCGCTAAAAAGAGTATATTACTGTATAACTTTCAGCTACTCGGTTGACAAGAACAATTATTCATATTGACAACAGTTAATACTAACGGGTTTCACAACTGAATGAAAGAAGAAACGAAAAGGAGAATGAAAAGGAGAAATGAAAAGGAGAAATGAAAAGGAGAATGAAAGGAATACCGGGAAGAATGAAAAGAGATCTTCCATTTCTTGAAAAACGATTGGGGAATGAAGACGAGCCGTTAAATCTTCTCACTGAGTCATGAAAATCTCGAAAAGCTGACTTATGAACATCTGGAAGAAATTACATCACACAGGATTAAACTTACGAACATATGGAAAACACACATCAAATCTGCAAAGCACACATCACAGAAAGATATTGAGCCGATTATCGCTCGCGAAGAGGGCTGACGAGCGCACCTCTTAACCCGTTAGGCTGCCGACAGTTTAGGCTGCCAGCACTTTGTGTTGGTAAACATACCGGCGTGTTGGTAAACACGCGTGTTGGTCCTTAAACACGTCTTTCGAGAAAGTTGGTAAACACGCTTTTCTACCCGAATGAGTACCGCTCACATCATCTGCATAAGCTTCTTACTTTGATTGGGCACGAATTACCCGAATTCACATCTGCATAAGCTTCTTATTTTGATCTGCCCAAATCTTTTTCAGCTCGTTCACATCTGCATAAGCTTCTTATTTACCGTTCACATCTGCATAAGCTTCTTGTTTTGATCTGCCCAAATCTTTTTCAATTCTTTACGGAGCTTTTCTTGGGCTAATTTAAGCGCTTCTTTCTTTTCTTGCGACGCTTTCTTTAAACCACCGTGGTTCTGAGAATTACCACCACCGTTTTGTTGAGAATTCTTTTCATTCTTTTTACCACCGCCGTTCTGAGAAGATTCCTTTTTCTTCCCCTTATTGTCTTTTAAAGACGATGAAGCATCTTGAGATGTCAATGAAGCGCCCTTCATCCCTCCTCCGTTGGAGGAGCCAGAGCCTTTCTTAGAGCCTTTTTTACCATCAGCACCTGTAGAGCCTTTTTTCTGATTCTTGTTTTTCCCACTTAGCCTCCTAGGTAGAATTATATTTATATCAGTGTCATTCGTTTCTATGGTGTAATCAGGCTTCTTGTCTGGTGGCGCTTTTTTGGAGGATTCTTGTTTCCCTTCCAGGAATTGGAATTCGTTGTCTCCTTTACCTGAGTCAATCTCCTCGTCGAAAAAAAAGTCTTCTTCGGCCAGAAAATTTTCATTATCATTCCCATCTCCTCCGTCAGTCTCATCACGCAGAAAAAAGCTTTGCGAAAAATTAAATGCGCTGCTATGTATGACTGTCTCATTGGGGAGAACATCTTCCAATGGAAATTCAAATCCACTATTTCCGCGAGGAGTCATGACTGAAACATCGCTGAGAGACAAACTGAAATTATTCTTCAAATTCTTCTTCAATACAGGAAATGGCACACTTCTGCGTGGGTTTCCGCGTGTGGGGAAAGATTTTAGAAACATACTGTTTGGAAACATTTCTTTGACACCGTCGACGATTTCGAAAAATTCCGCTCTCAGACTCTGATTTGACTGGAACGATAACAACAGCGACAGACCTGTAACGACTTTATTGAGAACCGCGTGACTAGATATGTTTCGACTTTGCCACAGACTTGCAATAATTGCGTTCCGACTTTTTGTCCACATAGCCTGGGTCTGATTTTGCGACGTGTTCTGCTGGCTCTGACTTTGCGGCGTATTGTTTTGAGTCTGATTCAGCGACGTATTATGAGTTTGATTCTGATTCGACATGTTCTGAATTTGATGCTGCGACGTGTTCTCGCTGTGATTTTGCGATGTGTTCTGAGTCTGATTTTGCGACATATTCTGATGACTCTGCAACAGAAATACCGGAATAAATGAGGACGATTGCTGTGGCAATTGTTGTGACGATTCGACCGTGTTAATAGAGCCCTGTGGTAGCTTTGCCAGCTGTTGACTTAAGTGTTGACTCAGATGCCAGAGGAAATCGACTGCGGGATACTTTCCTTTCTTTGGCCATTGGATTTCAAAAGCATGACTCCACAATTTGTCATTTACACGCGCCACAATATCGGCAACAATATCATCGTTGACCATTTGACTCTTTTTTGCCCTCCATTCGGAAGCAGAATTGTCACTAGAAATTCTAGAATAATAATTGAGCCTGTTGTTAGCGTTTTTATCAACGCCGACGGGCTTGCTGTTTGACTTATCAGCAGCGCGCTTAGACTTCTTGTCCATAGACTTCTTGTCTGCTAAGTCAGGTCTCTTCTCAGATAATTTTCGCAGACTTTGTGTCTCCCTTTTTTCAGCCGCCTTTTTATAAAACTTATACAAATCCTGTTGCCCTTGATCTTCCTGTTTCTCTTCCTCTTTATCTTCCATATCGTGAAGGCTGTTCCCCTTTTCCCCTTTGCCTTTTATCTTCTTCCCCTGAACGTCATGACTCTGATTTCGATTTAGAAGACTTGACACATGAGGTCCAGAACGAGCATGAAGATTTGACGCATTGTCGGAACGCTGATTCAGATGCAGACTTGACACATTCCCAGAAGAACGTAGATTTTGAAGACTCTGACTCACATTGTCATTGTCAAAGCGAGAATTTTGAAGACTCTGACTAACATTCTCATTGTCAAAACGTGGATAAATGTATTCTCCTTTCTGGAAACCTGTAACCGCCGGGAAACTGCTTCGGAACAAGTAGCCACTTCCTGGACCACAGATAATCGCCATCAACGCGTCTTGATGCTGAATAGAAAGAACTAAAAAATTTAGGGTTATCGCGAGAATAGAAAGCAAGAAAATTGAAAAAGCATCGACGTTGGGTTTGCACGGGATGGCAGTTCCCGGAGAGCCCTTACATAGATTGGGGCTTCCCTTTTTTTTTGCCATCTTTGTTTTTTTTATGCTTGCCGTTTTTTTTTCGATCACCGATTTCGAATGTCAGAATCTCAGATAGTCTAAGTATCTGCTACGAATCAATTGACAATGTCAATGGCACAGGTTTCCCTCGATTTGTAATGTAAGATACGAATCATTATCAACGCCCGATGTATCTGAATAGATATTTGTCGCCAATAGTGTAAACAGTGAAATTATGCTGAGTGCTTCTATATGTGGAAGTTCTATGTGGAATGACTCTATGTGCGGGTCGCGTTAGTACTGTCGTAATTCTATGACGTGTGGAATGCTTTAATCATATGTGAAATTCAAATGCCTCGAATCCCTTCTGCGGGTCGCGTTAGACGTGCATGACAGCATGTAGATTCATGGAGATGAAGCCTGAAGTTAATATAAAGTTTACAAGTTTCGACCCTTGAATGTAGCTGAAAAGAGTACTTTCAGCAACTCGTTGACAGCAGTTGTTAACAGTTGTCGCAAGTAACTGCCACTGCGGGAGTATTGGGGAGAATCAGATGGAGAATCAAATGGAAGGAGAAACATCGAATCATGAATGAACGTTACTTGCAACGCCATTTAGTATACTGACAAGCTGGCCCTTACGCTTCGCTTTTATGCCCTGG
>Ga0099797_101597_pt1 | contig 11563 bp, 3 predicted proteins | sample Uncmet_Sort48C_1_FD_89871 | JGI IMG/M metagenome (GOLD analysis project Ga0099797, IMG submission 89871) | Marine eukaryotic communities from CALCOFI LINE 67, Pacific Ocean - C012_Sort48C_1 | ecosystem: Environmental > Aquatic > Marine > Oceanic | place: Pacific Ocean: Monterey Bay | collected... | reverse complement strand
GTACCACCTTCAGAAGGAGCAGAACGAGCAGCATCAGTACCACTTTCAGAAGGAGCAGAACGAGCAGCATCAGTACCACCTCCAGCATGAAGACCAGAAGAAGCAGGAGGAGGAGTAGCACCACCACCATCCTCGACACCACCAAGTGCACCACCACTAGTAGCAGCAGGGGGAGAAACAACACCAACACCTCGAGCAGCATCAGTACCTTCAGAAGGAGCAGAACGAGCAGCATCAGCACCACCTTCAGAAGGAGCAGAACGAGCAGCATTAGTACCACCTTCAGAAGGAGCAGAACGAGCAGCATCAGTACCACCTCCAGCATGAAGACCAGAAGTAGCAGGAGGAGGAGTAGCACCACCACCATGCTCGACACCACCAAGTGCACCACCACTAGTAGCAGCAGCAGTACCACCACCACCAGCAGCAGGTTCAAGAGCACGCAATGACAGTCCACCATCATTTGAAGGTTTGGGATGCTTCATGCGCTGCCTTCTCTGTTGGTGCTTCAGTTCCTCCATTTCGCTCTTCACTGCCTTCTCAGCTTCATCCAAGGTCTCGTATTTTTTTTCAACCCTTGGTGGAACTGCACTTGGTGCATTTGCAGTTTTCTCAATTTTATGAGCACAGTTTTCGAGCAAGACCGTCAGCGGTCTGCTGAGATTTGGTGTTTTGAGAGCCTTTATCTTGTCAGTGTAGTGCTGCAGTGTGCGTTTAACCACCTCAGTGTCACTTTCGAATGTTGACCAGGCACTTAGAACCCCATGTTTGGCATAAGCTGCATACGGCTTGTAAGACAGCTCGTAAGAATGAGGAATTTGAATGGAGTTGTATTGCTTATCGATGTTTCTCTTCACATGCTCAATCTGCATTCGTTGATTTTCTGCAACCTTTGAATCAAACATTGTGATTTCGTTCTTTATGTTTTCCAGTTCCACCTTGAGATCTGTGAATGCATTCAAAGTGTCATCTGCACTTACTTTGGCTAGTAGGTCCTTAATGTAATCTGCATGCCTGTCGTCCATGTGTAGTTGCTTTTGGGAATCTGACACAAGGTTTCTGAAGTGTTGCAAATATGTCACATTGCCATTCTGTTTTTCATTGAATATGATGTTGACGTTGTTGTTGTAAGTTTTGAACTCATCAATCATCCTTACAATTTTATCCGAAGGTTCAGCAGCTGCAAAGGTTTCGTCTTTGAAGAATTTGTACCGCTGTAATGAAAGGCTGTCGTTGGACTTGTCATTTGACCTGGGTTGAACTTGGTTGTATCTTTCCTTGATGACTGATTTGGCCTTCTTCAATTTCTTTTCAAGTTCCTTGTCATGTATGTCAATGAACTTCGGATCAATATGGGGCAATGCTCGCAGTGTATTGATCAATGCTTTGTCACCTTTAATCTGTTTGTACCTTTGCACCCACCACTGATCCTCTCCAATCAGGTCCAAACCTAGTGGTGAGGTATTTTCATAATTACCCTCCATTTGCTTTCAAAGAATATATATTTTTTTCATTTTTGATGCTACATCTTCTGGGGTTATATTAATGCTTTTGTTCTTCTTGATCTTGATGTTTTTGCTCTTTCGGGCTGTATTTTTCCAAACGCAGTTGAACGTGTAGCAGGTTCTTGATCATGACGAACTTTATTCACAACTTCAACAACCTTATCTGGTAGGTTATCTTTTGTCGAAGGTAGATTCGTACCATCTGGGGCCTGAATTTGAAATTTGTCATCATGAACATACAGCCAAGCATAATCATACTTTGGTGGTGTCATCCAATATTTGGCGTTAAACTTGTCTCTTGCTTCAGCAATCCAGCTGTTCCGGAAGGCATGTTGCACCATCAATCGCTTTTCTGATATGTGTGCACCATCAAAATCGCATTGGACCCAAGCTTCTGGAGAAGCAATCTCCTCATCTCGTAGGTGAACATGAGTTTCATCAATCACTAATTGAGCCAAAGGCTGAGATGTCTTCCCATAAGGCAGTCGCCAGACATCTCCTGTACTTGATAGTACTGGTGTGTTCTGATAAATAAGGAGGATACCATATGAACCTTCAGCTGGTGCTGCATTGGAATTGTAAATGACCATGTAAGACTCAGTTTTCCCTGTGCTTGGTTCGACTGTGGCTGTTTCAGGATAATCTTTTTCATAGTCTGCCATCTTTTGCTGATATTCCCTGATAGACTCAGTCTTCAATTTTGTTGCTGTATCAGCAACATCTTCTTTTGCAACTCCAATCAAATGTTCTATTTCGGTGATTCTTTCAAGCTTCTCAGTATTCCTTGCATGCCGTGGTCCAAGCATAGCATCACCAATATCTGGATCTCGAGGGTCTCTTGCAGCATTCAAACAATGTCCTTTTATTGTAGCCTTTTCTCGTTCGAGATCTTGTTTCTTCGTCGATATTTTTTGCAAATGCTCAGTAAACATCTCATTAAATTTTCTTTCATATACGGCAATACGATCTTTCTCATTTCTGGCATCCTGCAGCTCTTGTCGTAGGTGATCAGCCGCCTGATCAGAGGCTGCTTTTGCAGCAGCACTTTGGGTGTTAGTTGTATTAAGTGCGGCAAGTTGTTCTTGCAGATCGTTCTCTCTTTCAAGCATTCTTGTGTTTTCAGTATCGCGATTTGTCAATTCGTTTTGGTGCTGTGTATTGAGCTCATTGATTGCCTGTTCATGTGCAGCTCTGTCTCGTTCAATGGCTTGCTCCTTGTTTTGAATATCTGCATTTTTTTCATCGAGTGTTTGCTTTATTGCGTCCCTCTCCTTGCCAGCCATTTTCAAATATTTAATTCTATTTTGACAATTCTTCTGTTTGAGAAGAATATGATCTCTTTGTCTTTGAAGGTCATGTATTTCTTTTACCTTATCTGCAACGATTTCATCATTCTTCTTCTTCCAATCCATTGTAGACTTTAAAATTTTATGCACTTTTTTCCTGTCTTGTTTTTTCAGTCCTTCAAGTACTTCCGCGTGCTCTTTTTCAAGTTTCTCCATTTTCTGCTGGTTCTGTATATCTTTCAATGCCAACTGACTTGCTTGGATTTTCTGCTCCAGAAGCTGCTCTTCAATGTTGTTAGCATTAATAATTGGTAGAACTGTTGGTTGTTCCTTCAGTTGTATGTCGTTCATACATTTATATGCCAATTGCAAGCGTTCTTGTGGGTCACTTTCGGCGGCTGTGCAACAGAGAAGATAATCCAAAATACTGCTGTGTAATCCAGCTGTGTATGTAGCCCATTTATCACTGGCACTTTGCCGAGGTTTATAATCTGCTATTATGCGATCATATGCATTTGTGTACGACCCAAAATCTTTTTGCGGTTCTTGGTTTGTAATCTCGTAAATTCTCTGGTAATGTGTGCCTGCTTGGTGTAGTGAATCAACCTGTGCACCTGCGAATTCATTTTTCAATTTATGAAGTTCGGCTGTTGTTGTAGTGAATTCGGTTTCTAGTTTCTGCCTTTTGGTGGAATATACTTCCCAACTGTTTCGTTGGATAAAATCCAGTAGAGGTCCCACATCACCTGCAGGTACACCAAACCCTAAACCCCTTGTACTTGTTTCATGATTGGATTGATCAGGTTGGTAAGTTTCAGTTTGGTCAGTTTCAGTTTGGTCAGATTCAGTTTGGTCATAAAATGAAGATGTATCCAAATTGAGCGATGAATTGAGTGAAATGGAATGGGGAGACACATAGTCGTGGACAGTGTCGATTGTATCGGCGACTAAATTGAAGCTGGGGTGCATGTATTGCTGCTTTGTGCTGTTTTTGTAAGTAAATACCTTGTTTTTGTGATCGTAACCAACCTGCCATCCCATGTACCCTGCCTCCCTTAATTTCCTCTCTACAATTTTCTTTCGGTCAGGTGAATGTAAGGGGTATGATGATCGATAGTGAGTCCCATCAGTGAACAGAACACCGTGCCTTGTCTCCTTGGCTTTCCATTTCTGGGACAATGCACCAGTTCGAATGTCAGCTTCAAGATCTCTGTTGGCTTCGATGAGATCTGCAGTTTTTGGATTTCGTTTGGTTTTGCGCACTGAACCAAATCCAGGCAAAACTGATCCAAAGCTAGGCATTAAACTTAGTAAACCTTCGTTTTGCAGTTTGTTCTTGAAACTGGCATCGAACCAATTTTCAGTTTCTGCATCGTCCTTGTAGCCCTCTAGTTTTTCATCATCATACACAAAACATGTCAACTGTAGGTCAGCTATCTCAGCCTGGTATTGCTCAAGAAGCCTGCATGCATCTGCAATATATGTTTCATGGAACTTCAATGGTGCACTTCGGCACTCTCGCAGTGACTTGAACAGACTAGTTGCCAACATCCCTTGCAACTCATTCCCCCCCGAACCAAAATAACACGACGCTCCCAATGGCTGCATTGTCTGTCCATTGATTTCAAATGCAGTAGGCCAAAAAACTGTAGGCACATTTTTCAATAACTCACAACACATCTCTGTATTCTTGGTCTTTCGTACAGTTACAGGTGTCTTCAGGCTACTATGCATTACACCTTGCAAATCCTTCATATGTGCATTAAGTATTCGGCCAAAACTCGATTTCTGTCTGGAATTCCCCGACAGAAACTTCGAATTCTCACGGAAATTGCTCATCAGTAACCTATCGATCTTAGCAGGGACAACACTCACATCAATGGTGGGGTTGCGTATGGCATCAATCATAAAGTGCATAACTGATGTGTCAGGGTGCTCCTTTGGATATTCCTTTGGTGTACATGCCAGTGACTGTGACCCAAACACTGGACCTACCATCACAAGCTTCTTTCGTTTGGTATTTTCGTTCGTTTTCCAGTTCTTAACCTGACTGCTCATCTGCCGACTCAGAAATCCTGGATCACCACGCACCCCAACCAAAACAATAACTGCATCCATTTGTCAATCATTTACAGAAAAATTTTTTTCTTTTGTTATTTTCAATACAAACAATGGCTACTGAAGATGTTTTTAACCCACTTCTAACTGAGCTAAAGAAAATACAAACTGAAATTAACAAAACAAATCCAGATGCACCATGGTTTCAGAGAAATTCATCTCACTATGTAGCAGCACAGGATGTTTTCAATAGAATAAACCCGCACCTCAAACCACCAATAACAGATGAGAACATCAGAAAAGTCCAGCAGTTGACCACAATAATGGACTATTGCTACACAGGGCTGCTGAATGTACGACTTGGTGAACTGATGAATGCACAAAAACGCATACAAAACAACAGACAAGCATTTGCACATCTACCATATATGTCAGATATAGATGCCGAAATTGCTGGGTGTGAAGCAAAGCAGCATGCAATCAAAACAGTAATAGATGAATTTAACGAGAAAACTCACGCAAATAATTACAAACGAAAAATTAATTTGCACGCCAAATGGCACCGTCCGTGCCCTGAATACAAAGAAAAACTGGACAAGGCATTGCAAGACCATGAGGCAATAGTAAAGTTTGCAGAAAAGGGCAAAGATCTTGCAATAGAACACACAAGGCACAAAATGAAAACACTTGGTGATCTGGATTACCATGACCCTATCTTCAGTGTATTGCTGGCTGCTAGGAGTACTTTGATGGACCCTACTAGCACACGGCCTGGATTACACAGGCCACCTACTACACCACCTCCTGTACGAGCTCAACCTTCTGACTATGAACCTAGACCACCTGCCACCCAACCTCCTGTACGAGCTCAACCTTCTGACTATGAACCTAGACCACCTGCCACCCAACCTTCTGTACGAGCTCAACCTTCTGACTATGAACCTAGACCACCTGCCACCCCACCTACTGGTGTCACTCCTCCAGCATTTACAACGCACAAGGAAGATGGTAAAGTGACTGCTGTACTTACAGCCAAAGGTAATCCAGGACAGGTTCTTGTGGTTGACATAACTCATACAACTGTCGAACATAGTGTTAATGATGGTGCTGATATAACCACGACAGAAGCAAAAGCAACTTACATAGCACACAGGGGGTCATTCACATCACTTCTTAAGGAAGGTGTGGCAATTGCACTTTACAGAACGCAGAAGTGGGAAACGGACACTTGGGGTGTATTGGTTGGAAGTGGTCCTCATGGTCCTCATGCCACACTAGCCGGAAGTTTTCTAAGTAATGTGAGTCTTCATACAATCATGACATACACTCACAAACCTGCTGATGGAACACCTTCTGATGAGGCTGCACCAGGTGGTTCTGATGAGACTGCAAGTGCTGAGGACAGACCAAGACCACCAGGTGCTTCTGATGAGACTGCAAGTGCTGAGGGCAGTGATGGATGGGGTGCAAGTGGGATCCAAAGATGGTGGCGAAGGAGCATGCGCAAATTACTTGCAACGGGCCCTTCGGAGGATGCAAACACAAGCATTATGGTCGCGCAAATCCCACAAGATGTGCCACGAGATAGGTCCTTCCCAATAGAACAGGCAATATTTGCAAACCCAGAGGGGGGAGTATCTCTGTGGTATAAATACAGATATGCAACCTATAGCACAAGAGTTTTTTTTTACACACCGCAGCAAGAAAAAATATTCTCACCAAGTGAAATGCCTCGAAATTTGATAGGGCTTTTTAGAGCAGAAAAAAAAATCAACCTAACAAGAGAAATAAGTGGCCAAAGTCACAGATATACTGTCCATTGGAACAAAAAGGGCAACTATACCTGGCCAATGTTTCAGATGGATAACGAGCAAACTGCAACATATAAGCTGGACGACAATCTGGAGAACATAGCAGAACTACTAGCTGCTGCAAGGGAGAATCTTCCATCTGCTAACTGGACGGTGCATTATCATGACACAGAGCATACAGTTTATTGGTACAACACAGAGACAAATGTCTCTGTTTGGACAAAACCTGTGAATGATTCTCCTGCTGATGATCCTTCAGATGAGAACAGAGAAAGCATCCTAGCTGCTGCAAGGGAGAACCTTCCATCTGCTGACTGGACGGCAGAGTATGACCCAGAGAATAATAGAGTTTATTGGTACAACTCGAAGACAAATGTCTCTGTTTGGACAAAACCTGTGAATGATTCTCCTGCTGATGATCCTTCAGATGAGAACATAGCAGAACTACTAGCTGCTGCAAGGGAGAACCTTCCATCTCCTGACTGGAAGGCGCATTATGATGACACAGAGCATAGAGTTTATTGGTTAAACACGGTGACAAGTGCATCTTCTTGGACAAAACCTGTGAATGATTCTCCTCGTCCTGCTGTACGATATAAGAACCACCCCACATATAAAGATTTTTTCCTACAACTAGAACTCCTCCCAGAGGATACCGTCAAACGATTCATTAGAGGTGCAAGAAAGAACCCTGAGGTTCTTGAACATGGAGATGACTTTGTACCAGATTCTGACCCCTATGCTTATCCTCCTGAACCTGATGCTGATGACGAACCTGCTCCTGATGAGGAACCTGCACCACCACCAGGTCTCATAATCAGGGGCGACATATCATACAAGGATGCGGATAAATACAAAGGTATTTTTGCTCAACAAGGTCCATATCACGCAGCATTTCGGGTCAGTCAGGATCCACAAGCAAGGCAAGGGGTAATGCGGATTTTTAGAAACGCTCAAATATCACCCAACATATTGAAGAATGGTGACGTCAAGGTTCCTGCAGATGGACATAATGAATTTGAGTGGAGTCCAGAAGACGAAGCTGATTGGGATGAGATTAATGATGATGTTGAAAACATGGATTTTGGTGCTATTGTTCCTGGTGCTTCTTTTGGAAGAGTGCAAAACCGCAAAACCAAGCAAAACATTCTGCAAAATCCCAAAAGGCCCAAAAGGCCCACAACAAACGCAGATCTCATTGAAGCCAAAAGAGACCTGGAGGCAGACATTCGAACTGGTGCGTTGTCACAGAAATGGAAAGCCAAGCCGACCAGACATGGTGTTTTGTTCACTGATGGGACTCACTATCAAGCATCATACCCCTTACATTCACCTGACCGCAAGAAAATTGTACAAAGAAAACTAAAAGAGGCAGGGTACATGGGCTGGCAGGTTGGTTTCGATCACAAAAACAAGGTATTTACTTACAAAAACAGCACAAAGCAGCAGTACATGCACCCAAGCTTCAATTTAGTCGCTGATACAATTGACACTGACCACGACTATGTATCTCCAAATACCATGTCGTCACTGAATTTGGATACATCTTCATTTTATCACCAAACTGAAACTGACCAAACAACTGACCAATCTGATCACAAAGAGTGTAAAAGGGGTTTGGGGTTTGGTGAACCTGAGGGTGATGTGGAACCTCTACTGGATTTTATCACACGAAACAGTAAGGCAACATATTTCAGTAAAAGGCAGAAACTCGAAAGAGAGTTTGCTGAAACACTAATCAAACTGAAGATATTGAAAAATGATTTCGAAGATAAAAGTGTTGATCCACAACACAAAGCAGGTGCACATTACCAGAAACTTCACGAGATTATAAACCAAGAACTGCAAGCAGATTTTGGGTCATACACAAATGCATATGAACGAATAATATCAGATAAACCTCTGCAAAGTGCCAGTAATGAATGGGGTACATACACTGCTGCATTACACAGCAGTATTGTCGGTTACCTTCTCCGTTGTACATCCACTGAAACTGACAAAGACGAACGCTGGCAGATTGCATCTAAATGCATGAACGACATAATACACAAGGAGAAACCATCAGTTGCACCTATTTTTAATGCTAGCAACATTGAAGAGCAGCTTCTTGTACAAAAAATCGAAGTGAAGCAGTGTGAATTGAAGAATATGGAGAACCAGAAGGAAAGGGATAAACTCGAAAAAGAGCACAAGGATGCACTGGATGCAATCAGAAATGAAAACACCATCAGAATGAATAACATCACCAAAAATGCCGTAAAGTGGCGCCAGACACACAAAGAAGAAGTGCAGGGCCTGCAAAAAAAACATGCTGAAACTAAGGCAAAGATTTTGAAAAACGTAGGGAAGCTCAAATTTGACGCAAAGTTTGCAAAAGAGAGAAATGATGAATACCTCACACAAGCTTCTGCAATGAAGGCAAAAGCTGCCACAATGAAGGCTGAAAGAGATCAAATGGAATCAGCCCTAGACAGCAAAGTATCAGAGCATGAAGCTGCAATGCTTGCTACAAACACAGCACATGCAGAAGCAATGGAAGCTAAAGAAAGTGAACATGCAGATGCACTGCAAGAAGAACGTGCAGCACATACATCTGCAACAAGTGATCAGCAAAGTCGAATTCAAGCAAAAGAAGATCAAAATACTCAGTTGGCTCAAAAGGAGAGGGAACTTCTAGATCAGATTACCGAACTTAGTACAACTAATACTCGAAATGCTGCTGCAATACTAGTCTCTGATCAGGTGACTGCTGACCTACGATGAGAGCTGCAGGCAGCCACAAGTGAGAAAGAACGTATTGCAGTATACGAAAGAAGACATGTTGAAATGTTTGAAAAACATAAACAACAAGTACATGCAGAGAAAAGCGCACTTAACACTTACAAAGAAAACATAGATCACGTCTTGACAAATCCAAACTCCAATCCTACAGATGAGAACTGGGGTGATGCCATACTTGGGCCAAAGCTTTCACAGGTTGACGATAGGCTGCAAAGGATTACCAAAATAGAAGAATTGCTTACAGAAGCAGAAACAGCTAATAGTGCCTCTCAAGAAAACACAGAAGCACAAAGGACAGAGTCTATCAAGAAATTCACCAAAGAAATGAAAGCATACAGAAAAAAATATCATTATGGGGTTTTTGGAGAAGGGGCTTTTACGCCTGTTAATAAGAGCACAAAGGACACTGGGTGTTACATGTTAATTTTCAACAATGATCATGGTGGTATTCTCCTTATTTATGATGGTTCAACAGCATTTTCGTCCCGCGATGCACAGTGGTATGTCTGGAAACTTCCTTATTCGAAGACAACAAACAAAACTTTACAACAATTAGTGCATGACAACACTAATCTTTGGATCTCACCAAATGAGATGCTTCAGAGCGATCAGTGTTTCGTGCTATATGACCATGAAGAAAACCACATATCAAAAAAGTACCTTAAAGTAAACGCTACCTTCCCACCAGATTGGAGACCACCAGAGTTCAAGCAGACAGTGACAGGGTTCACTCCGACACCTGCATATGCATGGTTGTATATAAACAGTGATGGGCACTTTGTCATTAAGTCTGGTGATACAGAACTCCATGCCAAAAAAGAGAACCTACCACAAGAGGTTGCGGATGTTGTGAATAAGGTGTACGAAGAGGGAGGTAGAGGTAGACATCAACCTCAACCTGGGTTTGGGAAAATACATCCTGCAAGAGCAAAAACATCCAGAAGTACATCAAGACGAACAAAAGCATTGATATGACCTCAGAAGGATAGCGGCTTGAAAAAATTAAAAAAATATATATCCTTTGAAAGCAAATGGAGGGTAATTATGAAAATACCTCACCAATAGGAATGAATCCGATGCAAGAGGATCAGTGGTGGGTGCAAAGGTACAAACAGATTAGGGGTGACAAAGTATCAATCAATACACTGCGAGTATTGCCCCATATTGATCCTAAGTTTATTGACATACATGACAAGTATCTTGAAAACAAATTGAAGCAGGCCAAATCAGTCATCAAGGACAGATACAACCAGGTTAAACCCACGTCAAATGATAAGTCCGAAAGCCTTTCATTACAGCGGTACAAATTCTTCAAAGACGAAACCTTTGCAGCTGCTGAACCTTCGGATATAGCCGTAAAGATAATTGACGAGTTCAAAACTTACAACAACAGCGTCAACATCATATTCAATGAAAAACAGAATGGAAACGTGACATATTTGCAACACTTCAGAAACCTGGTGTCAGATTCACAAACACAACTACACATGGACGACAGGCATGTAGAGTACATTAAGGACCTACTATCCAAAGTAAGTGCAGATGACACTTTGAATGGATTCACAGATGTGAAGGTCGAACTCCAAAACATAAAGAACGAAATCACAATGTTTGATTCTGAGGTTGCAAAAAATAAAAGATTGCAGCTTGAGGCTGTGAAGAGGAACATCGACAAGCAATACAACTCCATTCCAATTCCTCATTCTTATGAGGAGTATGCAGCTTATGCCCAACGTGGGGTTCTAAGTGCCTGGTCAACATTGAAAAGTGACGCTGAGGTGGTTAGACGCACACTGCAGCACTACACTGACAAAATAAAGGCCCTCCAAACACCAAATGCCAACAAACCGTTAATGGCCTTGCTGAATGAATGTGCTAATACAATGCAGGAAACTGCAAATGCACCAAGTGCAGTTCCACTGAGGGTTGAAAAAAAATACCAGACCTTGGAGGAAGCTCAGAAGGTGCTGAAGAGTGAAATTGACGAACTGACGCACCAACAGAGCAGGCATAAAATGAAGGGTGAAATACTGCAACAGGAATTACATATACAAGAAAGAAACCGTGAGGCAAGACATGCCCAACTCGATTCCCGTCGAAAAGCAGCACCACCACTAGCAGC
>Ga0099797_101596_pt1 | contig 11571 bp, 6 predicted proteins | sample Uncmet_Sort48C_1_FD_89871 | JGI IMG/M metagenome (GOLD analysis project Ga0099797, IMG submission 89871) | Marine eukaryotic communities from CALCOFI LINE 67, Pacific Ocean - C012_Sort48C_1 | ecosystem: Environmental > Aquatic > Marine > Oceanic | place: Pacific Ocean: Monterey Bay | collected... | reverse complement strand
TTTTTCTATCTAAATCTTCTACAAATTAATTCGTTATAAGACACATCTCTTAACACATGTCTAAAGGGAAGAAGTACATGAATATTTTGATCTAATTATGTTTTAAATGAAACTGACAACGTAACGAATTTTTTTCAAAATGGTGATTTTTTTTGAAATTAGTATGGACATAGGCTCGACTAAAAATGCAAAATTTGAAAATTGTAAAAGGTAGTTTTTTACATATACAGATACATAACTTTAGCAAAATAAGTATCCACGATTAATTTTGATATGTTTGATAATAAATATACCAAGTATATCAATATTCTTGTATCTACTTCACATTTGAATAACCGTTAAAAGTTGAAAAAAACGCGTAACCCTATAGCTGTAACGCTACTTGATAGGTGATTTTCACTTGTAGTGTCGGCTCTGTCTTACACTATTTAGTACAAAAGTATTATACTAAGTTTTGATAGGATGAATACAGCATTAAATATTCCAAAAACGATATTTACAATTTATGTAAAAAAGTGAATTTCCATCTAAAATATGATATTTTGTATGATTTCATATTAGTGGTATTTATATGTAATTTGAAGAAGAGGATGAAATGGTTAAAATGACGATGTAATTTTTACATGTATTTGGTGTTTTTAAAAATGGATATTTTTATAATTTAATGATTTCTATGAATTTTATACTTTGTTTTAGTTATTTCTGTAAATTAACAATTTATTTAAGTACAAATTTAATGTATAAATTTGATGCCTAAAATTCTGCTATCCCTAATTTCTGAAAACGTGAAATGTCAAAATTATTTTGCCAATTGATAGGAAAAATGGTATACTAGTGGAGCCTAAGTTTAAAAAGGTATTTTCAATGTTTTTCCTTTGTTTTCATGTAATGAACTGAAAAATCCAATATCAAAACAATGAAATTGATGAATTTAGGTTGAAAATGATGATTTTGATGAAATTTGATGAAAAATATGCGAGATGTAATGGTATGTAGTGTTATTCTGGAAATCTGAAGGAAAAACGCTACCAACATTCTAGAATCATCCAGAAAGCCAGAAAGCAGAATAATAAAAAGTGCGAAAGGCAAATTAATGATGAGCAACATGAGGCAACAACGAGCAATCCTCCCCTGGCAATCCAACAATCCAATAAATATAAATATAATATTATATCAAGATGAATCATGATTAATATAAAATATACAAGATATGATATGTAAGAAGAAACAACATCTACAAGAAAATAAACGTAGAACAACCATAACGATTAGAACAATTTGAATTGAAAAAAAATTAAAAAAGGAGTGTAAATAAATAAAGTATAATCTAATAATAATAGTGCAAACATATAAATAAATCCATAAAATGGCTAGTTTGGCAAGTGATAAAAAAAGACAATTTAAATCAATAAAACTAAAACAACATTCAAGGAAACAACAACATGACAACGTATTTCCATTTACAAACGGATACGTATTTCATTGTAATAATAAAACAGAAAAAGATTGTATAGATTATTCTGTGTTCGGTTCCGGATATTCTGATCTATTGGCCATGCAAAAAAATATAATTCCAAGAAAGACATGTTTGTTTTTTTATAACATACAACGGAAGCGGTTTGTACATGGTATATTTGTAGCTACTAGTTTTTGTGGTAGAGACATTTGTAGGCAAGTCGAGTGGGTGAGAAAATTTCCATCGCAGGTTTTTGTGAAACAGGTTTATAAAACCAACGCAATTAGTGGTCGCCCTCCACGCGGTAAAATCCAAGCATTAACGGCAAAGGAAGTGCGTAATATGATATCATATGCAGGTGTAGATGTTGCAAGATTGAATAGATATATTAATGGTATAGGAATGCTTGAAGTTTTTCCACTTTATAAACCAAATCCAAAGTCAAATACTGGTGAGATTGTCATTGAATTAAATTTTCATTCGTTACATTATAATTTTGACCGTGTATGTAAACGGATTCTACGATTTAAATTACAAAGAAATGAAAATACACTTAAAATAGTACATGCATATGTTAAATCATGTTTAGAACAATCAAATAGCAAAGCCTCATTTTACTTGAAATATGAACAAACAAACGCCAATAATAACTCGGTTACTCCAAGGTTGGTATTGGAACAGTTTACATTTGATTATTTAGGATGGAATGACAATACATCACCATTGTTGCATGTTACCATAAGCAACGATAGTGATATGCTTTTAGCAAAAATTGCAATAAATGCATTTAATGATTGGAATGCAAAAAAATATTTAGGAAAAAGACTTGAATATAGTGAACGACTTTTAAGTATATTAAGTTCTGCTGATTCAACAACAATGACAAGTCATCTTAATGGTATTTCAAATAATTTATTAAAATATGATACACGGTTTAAACAAATACTTGATATTCTTGGATGGAATGGTATAAGTGTCAACTTAGCAGCAGATAATGACACACAACGGGTAAAGGCACGAAAAGCAACGCTTAATTATGTGAAAAAGTTATATGGTGTAGGAAATTTTACAGCATCTGAACTTTTACGATATGCAACGATTATGGACAACAACCAGGATGAAGAAGAAAGGTTTAAGATCAATTATAATTCTAGAACGAAAATGAATGAAATGCGAATTAAAGAAAATATGAAAAAAACGGATGTTAGTAAACTTGCAAATTTAATTGCAAGTGGTAATGGTATTGATCGAAAGAAATTAATTACCCGAAATCAAAAAAAGGATGGTAAAGTCAAGTTATTTCACGAATTTGATGATAATTTCATGGATAAGAAAAATGACGAAGATAGACAAGTAGCTTTAAACAAAAAAAATAATAAAAAACTTACTAAAAGTGAAAAAATGAAAGAAAAACTATCGTTGAGAAGAAGAAGTAGTAGTGGTAGTAGCAGTGGTAGTAGTAGTACAAATGGTACCAGTACTAGAGATTCATTGTTAGCCTTGACTACATCTGCCCCAAATAAAGCAACAAAAAAACAACAAAGTGTTGCAAAACAAACGTTATTAAAGGAAACCTGGAGACCAAATGGCGGAAACTTAATAAATCTTTTTGAATCTAACAAATATAGTAATGATACAGACATAGATCCGAATTATCAAGATGCACCGGTACTACTAGGTCCTAATAATTCATTATTGAAACAAACGATACCTTCAAGGATAAAGGAACCTCCACCAGGTTTTTCAAATAATATGTTATTATCAATACAGACTGCTCCTGGAAAACCGCATCGTGTTACATCTAATGATGGATATCCATCATTAAGTACTGGTACTACCAGTAGCGGTATGGTGGATAGTTCAGATGACGAGATTGCGCCTGTAAAAGCATATCGTGTTACTTCTAATGATGGATATCCATCATTAATAAGTAGAGGTAAGATTATCGAAAAAAATAACTCTTATGATGAATACCCATCATTATTAAGTAGAGGTAAGCCCAATACTAGTCGTATAATTGACAGTTCAGACGAAGATAGCGAAGAAGAGATTTTAATGATGTCACCTAAATTGGGAAGTCGTCTTCCGGATAAAAATATGAATAAGAAAAAACTCCAGTTGACACCTTCACCAATTAATTCGGGAAAATCACAAAGACGAAATAATGGTATGGCTGAATTAACACTTGATGGTGTACCATTGAGCCAAGAGAAAAAATCAAAAGCAAAGAAAACACTTATCAGCAACAATACTAATAATGAAAATGGAAAGCCTTTAACAGAAATTCAAGAACGATTACAGCTTATGAAAAAATCTGCTGAGTGTGGCTTCATGTTTTTATGTGCTCCAGCAACTATTAGAGAATGCTTATATGAAAGAGTGAATGATGATGATATTACAAATGGTCTGTTTGGCTCACCCATGTCCGCGCTTGATAAAATGCGGGAATATATTACAGATGCAACACCATTGTTTCTAGGCAATATTCATTCAAAAGAAATATTTGGACCATTTTTTGCAAACGGACGCCCAGGCAAGTTTATCAATCCGAAAGCATTTCTTTGCGGTAAAAAATCTACACCGTTTCCTGCACAACTTAAAGTTATATACGATAAGACAATATTTAGCCGTATGGAAATGACTGAAAGATATTTTGATAATGTAACAAACAAGGAGCGACCAGTTTTAGACATTGATATGGTGAACAATCTATTCAGGAAATTGAAAAAAGATCCGTCTTTTCAAATCAATGAAAATGATAGAGAGCGCGAAGTACGTCAATATGAAAACCCTAAATCATTATTAGAAAGTCATGTAGATGTTTTAATGAACCGAGGACAAGCAGAAATTAACGAAATAACAGAAAATCCATATCTTATTATTGATACACAAAATGTTGTGTTTCATGAGGATGCACCAACGAAAGATGCGCTTTACAACAATAGAATGGACAAACATGCTGATATTGGTAAATCAATTCGTTTTGCGATACGTTCGTTGCTTGAGGCTGGGTATCACGAAAGTAATATTGAATTCATATTGCCGAAAAAATTGATGATATTATTTGAACAAGACCCCTCATACAGGCAACTTGCGCAAGAATATGCCGAATTATTTACAGTTTGTGCTATTGACGAAGGAACGAAAGGGGATGACCTCTTTTTAATCGTAAGGGCTTTGGAAATTGAAAAAGATAAGAGGGGACTTCCAGTGATTATATCCAATGATAAATTTCGTAGAGAAAAAAGTGACGATACATTAATAGGCGATAAAAATCGTAGAAGCTGGTTTGGCAGGTGGTTAGATAAACATACATTTACGTACAATTGGAATCGTGGAAAATTAACTTTGAATTCTAGGACACCGCCACCAATTAAATTTAGAACCCATAAAGTTTTATCATATGTCCATGTTTATCCAGAAGTGGAGATATTACGACATGATTGTATAAATAAAGTGGTTGAAAAAATTCAATCGATTATGCTTACAGAATACCCTGGTAAGAAAAGTAAAATTCCAAATATATCCAGCCTTATTTTATCGAACTGGATTTTCGATTGTAGCAGGGAAGGTACTTTGGTAAATGAGAATGGTAGCCAATATCAAAATGGGGCAGAAGGGTGGAGGATAATGGGAGGTGACGTACAGCAAAGCGTCAGATTTGGCGTTGACTCGTTGTTGCCTAAGCGATTGGATGTGAACAAAACACATTTTGTACATAGATTGCGAATAGGACTTGGCTGGGAATTTTCCAATGCTTTTGCGGAAAAATTGTATAATGGTGTTATGCATATCATGGACAATTACCGGAAGCAAATATGTAACGTCTTGGATAACAATCATGAAATGCGCAATATTAGAGTTGATAAATATACGAGTAGAGATAATCGAAATAGACCAGGACGAGAGGCAATGAGATTAACATATAGAAGTAAAGAGTCATTGCACATTTTTCGCAATTACTATGAGGATTTAAAAGTTGCACATAGTAAAGCAAAGATTAAATACGATGGCAAAACGTATGTATATGCCGATACTGACAAAGTTAAAATGCAGACTAATATTCTCGATAGAAGGATCTATTCAATGCTTCAAAGGTATGATACCTTGTGGAAGCGAAATAGTGGTTCTCAAGGCGCGCTTCCTGATCAAGTATTTGATGTCTTGCAGAAATATTTGAAAGTTGAAGGTGAATGTTTTGCTTCACCATTAAATCACCGACTAGATAAATTTTTCTCTGCATTTCATGATACAGATGCTTGTTTTGGCTCCCTTGGTAGTTTTTTCTCTCCAAGTAATAATAGATTAACTGGAAGCTGGGAATGTAACCCGCCATTTGATATTGAGAGCGTGAAAAATACGTTGGTGAAATTTCGACAGTTGCTACAAATGGCTGAAGAAGTGGGTGACATTTTGTCATTTGCACTCTTTTGCCCTGATTTTGAAACTCGGAGATCTGGAAAAATTGGCCACTCAAATGCAATAGTAAAAGAATTATCAGCGTTAATGAGATTTCAACGCAGTAAAGTGATTGTTAACGAGCAACATACATACTTGTATGGGTTTCAACACACACCACATAACTTTACAAGTGATACATACTGGAAATCCAACCAACCAACAAGTATTTTTTTATTTCAATCTACAAAAGCATTTGTGACATTATGCGATGGACAAGTGATGAAAGCAAGAAGTATCTTACAGTTGGTTCAAGCGGAATTTAATCAGTTGCGTTAAAAGGGGTGTGTTGATTATAGGAATGGAGAGATAATTAAAAAGAGTGACTCGTGTGCATAGTGTGGAAAGTTTAGATTTTAAATCGTTCGTACATAATTCGTACGAGTATACCGAGAGATAAAAACATTCGTACATAATTCGTACGAGTATACCGAGAGATAAAAACATTCGTACATTTTTCTCGGGTGTCATTTAAAATACGAGTATTTTTTTTTTTATATAATAATATATACAGGGTATATATTTTTTTTTTAGTGTAATTTTATTTTTAGTACCTCACACCTCTCATAAAAAATTTGCATTTTGCTTGAAAATGTAACACTGCATGAATTTGCTAAAACTATTAAGTAAAAAAAACCACAAGAATTATTATAGGAACACGAAAGTATTTTCTTGGTTTTTACAAATAATGATTATTTTTTACACATCATTTAATTACAAGTGTGTGTATAAAAAACGTCGCAATAACTCATATAACAGTGTCTTTGTCAGGTCAATAAATCGTAGATACAATTACATAGTACTATATATATGGTGTATCTTATTTCAAACTTATTAACTATCATATTCCATTTTATCATATATGCAAAAATACAAATCTTAATTGATAATAGTAACATCGGTACATTTCTTTAATAATCTTTCTTTTTTTCACATTTATCTAACATTTATTTACATTTATTTTTTTGTTTCTTTTGAAGCAGCAAGATCTTCATACTTGTCAACAGCCATTGCTACAAGTTCTTCCATCATTACTATTCTTTTCGAATAATTTTTATTATGTTGTACTTTTTCTGCAAATGCAAGTTGTACATCATTATAAAAAATAGCAACATCACCATGATCTTCCCATGTTTTTTCTACACCATCATTTTTTAATTGTACAGCGTAATTTTTTTCAAGCAACATGTTGACCATTTTCATGATTCTGCCAGTGTTCGTGTTCCATCTACCTCAGTTCATATAAGGCCCATATACTACTGTCAATGTAGCAATGGCTTTACCATTTTCTGGTTTATGTAGTTCATTACATAATTGTAATTGTTCGTTTGTGCAAGACATTCTTTTTTATTTCTTTTCTTACTGTTTTTATATTTCTTTTTTATGTAAGTTTTGTTTGTTTTACTTGTTTTTTTAGTTTTTGTTTACAATATATTTTGTTGTTCTATTTCTTTTTTGTTTTCTTTTATGTTTTTTGGATGTCTACTAGGGTATATCTCTACTCTCTTCTAATTTTTATTGTATTTTTATGTGCGTATATTGGCATTAATGTATACTTGTCATATTATGTAGATGATGATATGTGCCAGCTATTTTGGTAATATTGAAGCTCGAATTTACGGGTGGTGTTCACCAAAAATTTTTGAAAGTATTTATTGTTGGGTCAAGAGGCAAGAGAGAATATTTAAGGTATTTTAAAATCAAAAAATTCCAGCAAAACATTTCTTCAGATTATTTCCGATACGCACATACCGGCCGCCAGCTATTAATGCATTTAAATCGATAGTTTCTACTTGCCCAAATTAATTTGACTATTGCCAATGTTGAATTAAAACTACATTTTATGACTTCCACTTCCGTATATTCTTCATAATTTTCATCTATAATATAATCACGTTCCATTTTTAATATTCGACAATTTATTGGTAAAAGGCTAAATATAAATCTTTCAAATGTGACATTGTCTATTTTATCAACATTATGTACAATAATATCTCTCCATACTTTTTTAGGACGTTTGTTCCAGTCGTTGATGTAAAAAAATATTTCATTCTCCTCATCGTGTATTTCCTTGTTCATATCATTTACTAAATTTTCATCGGGAAAATTCTCATCGTCTTTTAAAAGTAAAAATATTTCTTTTCCATGTATTTCTACTATATTCTTTAATTCGTTAGATGTATTGATATATTTTGTCAATACGACAAAATTACGGAAGATATGAATAAAATAATAGATGATATGTCAAGCTCTTTACCTGAAGCAATGATTGTTCGATTTGGTATGAGTAAAGAGGCAAAGAAAAGAGCAATGGCAAATTTTAATCGAATATTCACTGCATTTGTATTACGTTGTTTTATTCGTCCAAGATTTGATAAATGGATATGGTTTAAAGAAAATGCAGAATTTCTTGAACAAACAGCAGCATCAAAAGTTATGCAACGTTATTTACGTGGTTTCATTGCTCGTTGTAGATTATTTTACATGCGATATGAACTTCGTGTCAAACGTCGTCAACATTTAAAGGATTTGCAAATATATATTGAAAAAAGGGCCCAGGCAACATTATTAATACAAACATTAATAAGACGTAATTTAGCTATGAAGCATACAAAACATTTACGCAAAAGACTAAATGCAGCAAATTGCTTGATACGTTTTTGGTTAGCAACTGCAGCAAAACGATTGTGTGCAAAAATGAGAATTATTCGAGATAGAAAAAATGCAGCAGCATCAAAAATTCAAAAATGCTGGTGGGGTTTTATAGGCAGAAAGCAATTTTGGCAAGATGTAAATTATGAAAAAGCACAGAAACGGGAAGAACGATTTTCAAAGAAAGATTATATTGTTAAATTAGGATTTGAACGGCTTGGTGCAGATTTAACAATACAGCGTTGGTGGAGAAATTTACTTTGGAGAAAAAGTTTTACAAAACGAATTATAAATACGGAGAAAAAACGAAATGCAATCATAATACAACGCCACATTCGTGGATTTCTAGGGCGTTTCCAATATATTAAGTATTTAATGCCATATGTCACAGGTAAAGATGATGATTATCCACCTAATTTGAGTTTTGATACTCCATTTATGAAGCGTCAAATGATAAAAGCAATTTCAAAAAATTGGACCGACACAGCAGAACATAGAGTAGTATTTCCACCATTGTCATGTCTAATAATCCAACTATACGTATATGGTGGATGCCACAAATAACACAAGATGAAGTTGAACAACGACATCAACAAAAATTAAAGAATGAGAAAAAATTACGTGCGCAAGCAAATAGAATGAAAAAAGCTGCAGAAAGACTTGGATCTTTTGCGGATATGTTTGATGAAACTGGTTTTATTGGAAAATGGTTGAATAAAAAAGTAGATGCATTAGATGAGAAATCAACGAAATTAGAAGCAGAAATGGAAGGTAAAAAAATATTAGGAAAACCAAAGGAGGAACAAGTGCAAGGTGATACGAGTGGTGGTGGCTTTGATGATGATGATGGCACTGGTTTGGAGTCGTTAGGTGTATTAGGTGCAGCTAATTTAAAAATGAAAATGAAACGATTTAGTAAAATTGCACATAAAAATCAAGCTGGTAATAATACTAGTGGTAATGTCGGTAGTGGCGGCGATGATAATGGAGAATATTATAATGATGAATCTCAATATTATGAAGATCAAGGAAATGGTGATGATGGTACATATGGTGAGGAAGGGTATTACGATGAGAATCAGAACTATTATGATACGGCGGAGCAGCAACAAGGTGATGATGCTTATGTCGATCAGCAGCAGCAGCAGCAGCAATATGGAGGAGGAGATTATTAGATTAGGGCCACATGTCTGCAAATGGTGTGTGTAATGATACAAATAAGAAGTGTGAAAAAATTTATACATAAAATTTATGCACGCGTAATTTAACATACCTAGAGTAATATATATTATAATGGTTAAAATCTAAGTTATAATAATTTTAAACTTCTCGTGTATGCATATAATTTTCTCTTGTACTAGTAATATAGTATGACATAATATATTATGATATATAATATTATATTACTCGTATTAATAGTGGAATAATCTGCTAATGTTGTATTTAATGCTGTTGTTAAAACATAATCATTTAATGTGGTATTAATATTCGAAGTAGTGGAATAATCAGCTAATGTTGTATTTAAAGCTGTCGTTAAAACATAATCATTTAATGTGGTTGTTAATGAAGTTGAAGTTACATAACTAGATAAATCGCTATTAACTAATAACGGTTCCGCACTAGTAAGACCTTTGGGAAAAAGCCAATCCACGTAGAGTAAAATTTCATAATGAAACAAAAAATCGTGGAGTCAATGTTGAAGACAGTGATGGAGATGACCCTGATGGAGGAACGTATGCTGATGCTGTTACTGAAAAAGGATTTTTAGCCAAAATGTTTGGATATTAAATTAGATAGAGACCCTAGTTCCTTCTTTTCCCTCTACCACACACACAACACACCCTTTAATAAAAGACCTGTTTTATAAATGGGTATCAACCCTTTTTAAAAACGATAATTTTTAATTTAATTAATCAATAAATACACACTTTTATACCCGAATCCAACCTTTTTTTTATTTATTTTTTCAATTTTCTAGTAATTTTACAAAAAATTGAAATGCAATTTTTACTACATCTCATGGAAGTAATACGGGAAATGAGTATGATAGGGTATTCACTTCAATATCCACTCTGATGTATAATATACTAATGACATTTACTGGAATCCTTTGTGATAATCCAAATTATCATCAAAATAATCCGGGTTTAAATATGGAAGCCATTTTTTTTCAGAATTAGTTGTATCAAAAGTGCTTATTCTAAAATTACTATTAAACATAATAAAAGTTTCTATTGCATATAATTCATAATTATCATAGATACTAACGAGGTCTTTAAAATCAAAGTACTGAAAAATATTAAAATCATTCCGTAATTGATTAAAGAAGTCTTTATCCTTTTCATTTGTCATTATGTAAACTGAATTGAATTTATATTTTTTTATAACATCCCTAATATGTTCAGGACTAGTATTTTCTTTAAGACTATTGTGTATTGGTATATAATCTCCGCGTCTGACATGGATAGTCATTAAAGGCTTTTTCATTTTAGAACATACATTATCTGCTATAATCTTAAATTTGTTTTTATATGGAATAAATAGTGGTATATTGTCCAGTTTTGTTTTATATTTTTTCATGATAATACAACGAGGTAAAAAGTTATTTGTGGGTTTATAAAAATATATTTCTGTCTTTTTTGTTTTTGGTGGTATTTCTAACAAAACATTATTGGGGATATCTATATAATCAAATAATATACAATTTTTTTTCTTGGAGAATTGTTCAGATAATTTTATACGTGGTAATATTGGCATCAAATTTAATACTTTTGAAAATTTTAGAAACTCTGTAAACCTGTCTTTTACATCGTTTAATCCTGAACATAATACAGTATCCAATACAATAAATTTGATAGAGGGAGGGAGGACTTGCATGTATGAATCATTTTTTTCACTTTCAGATAAAGAACCGCTGTTTCCTGACATTGCAACATTTGTAGTGAAATAATATGCACCGTTTATACCTTTTGCACCTGAGGTTGGTGTTTTAAAGAGAAATTCTC
>Ga0099797_101595_pt1 | contig 11572 bp, 14 predicted proteins | sample Uncmet_Sort48C_1_FD_89871 | JGI IMG/M metagenome (GOLD analysis project Ga0099797, IMG submission 89871) | Marine eukaryotic communities from CALCOFI LINE 67, Pacific Ocean - C012_Sort48C_1 | ecosystem: Environmental > Aquatic > Marine > Oceanic | place: Pacific Ocean: Monterey Bay | collected... | reverse complement strand
TTCGAGAGTGAAGCATTTACGTTACACTATGTTCTAGTATCTTCCACAGGCGGTGGGCAGTATCCTGCAACAACTTATTTATCCAATGAGCACTACAAACAACAAATACACAGACGCCCCCACCCAAAACAAAACAACCACGATCAAGTTGATACTGTACCCATTGGCCTTATGTGTATATGTGTTGTTATACAATTGTATGTGCGTTCAGTCCGTTTTCGTTTCATGTGCCCTTGCTTTGGAATACGCAGGTGTATGTTTGTTGCTGTTTGCAAAGTGAATTCCAAACACGCTTCAACACATTTTGGACAGGGCCCCAAGTAAATTTTAAGTACGCTTCAACATATTTTGGATGGACAGGGCCCCAAGTAAAATCCATGCGCACTTTAACACATTTTGTGTGGACAGACTCCCAAAAACACATGTCACCATCGTGGTGCATATGGGAGTTCAGGTCGCATCAAGACACCATGTTGCACGGAATTCCGAGCCGAATTCAATTGGATCATTCCCAGGAGCTAACACAATATTTTGATTTTTGTTCTGGGGTGTGTGATTCTTAGGGGGGTGATCGAAGTGGTGTGTTGCATTGTTGGATTTGTTCCGTTGGTGTGTCACTTAGCGTAGCCGATTTGATCAAATATTTTAAATATTCGGTCCCCAGACCCCGAGACCCCAATAGCAAGCTCCGGGCCGCGACCTCGTCGAAATTGCCGCAGGAGTTGTGATTCTTGAGAGGTTTGTACTGAATACTGGAACGTTTTTCATCGGTGTGTGATTCTTAGCAGGTTTATCGAATTGGTGTTTTGTAATGTCAGCATGCTGCCAAAGGCAAGGCAGTCGGCCCTTGGCGCGGTCACGAGGATCCCGGTTTCACAGGAGTCAATACGGTGCACTTTGATTGCTTTGGCGCCCCTCCATGGGAGAGCCGCCGCCTGTATACAGCGGCATGGAACGAGTCATGTGTTAAAGTACCCTAATGGGATTTAATTAAACGTGGCTGAATTTACCACATTTACTCACTGGGAATCAGCAAGTTGGACCAAGAAAGTAAAAAATAATAATGAAAACGAATGTAACATTCACGAACATTGAAAGACAAATAAATAAACCATAATAAAATGAACGGGCTTCAAAAGTTGCTCAATAATCCTTCCGGTTGTGTGCTAAAGGGTCCCGAAATTGGCGCATGGAGCGGACCCGGGCCTAGGGCCTGCGCCAATTTTTGGTCCCGGGCGGGGGCTTGGTGTCTTTCAGCACGACCCCGGAATGATTTTTGAGCAACTTTGAGAGTATTTGCATTTATTCTTCATTTAGTTTTCGTTTGTTTTCCGTCACTTACCATTTATTTGGTAAATTCATCAAAAACACGACTTCAATACATGACAATCAAGTCTTAATCAAGATATGTATCACATATTTTCTGGGGAAGTTTATGACAATGCAAGATTAATTAGGAAAAGGTCGGATTTAAGTGAGGAATCCAGTATGTTGCAATAGAATCGATGGCAGGCATACAATTCATTTTATTACCAAGAAGTCCATGACATTCTACAAACATCAAAGACATCCAGAAGAAACTCAAAGACAGTCGCATATGTTGCAAGACAATCACAGGCGTTTCAACCATTTCAAGCCAAGCCGCCGATTTTCCATAGGAAATGAAAAATCACGATACACCCTAGTAGCGATATAGTATATTTGTAGTTTCTCAGGGAAATACATTATTTGTTTACACTTGGTTGGGAAATGAACCGACTATTTGTCTTCTCAGGTGGTAGGACAATAGTATTAAGAAAATTCACAACAAACAAATAACAACAAAGTGGGCAGGTTTGTTGTTATTTTTGTTGTTGGAACATTTCTTAACACTCTTGCCCTACCGGTTGAGAAGAGCAACATTGTATTCCTCTCCAGCCACGTGTGCACGAAATAGTCTATCCCTCTACCAATCCGAAATAACAACTATTTTCCTGCTGGGGTGCATCCTAATTGTCCAACAACCCAATAGTTCCCCGTACATCTGAAGAACCCGAAGATTTTTCAAGAAAAGAACATGGCCGAGCTCCCATGAACACAACCTGCTACAACAATATGGTGGGTCACCGCAGTTTAGGCAATGCAGGAGTCTCCACAGGTTCGCTGGACATGTGGCTCGCTCGGCACACGCAACGCTTTCTGCAGCTTTGCGCAACAGATGCATGGCATGGTTGAGGTTCCGCCAAAGTCGACATCTTCTCAAGCACACACGGAGATTTGAACTATGCCGCTGGGAAGGCCAATTGGTTGAGTCGTATGGTGAGGCTGAGGCAGCCAAACCGCCATTGCTCGGGCATACTTGAAACCTTTGTTTCGGCAGGGTTTCAAAATATGCAATTGGACACGAAACTCAGCGCCGCTGGCGCTACAGACGCGAAAACACCGGCAAATTCGACGTCTCCGCAACCCGAATCCAATGGAAAACATCCCGGACCAGGATTCGGGCAAAATCCCGGAAAAGAAAGTTCCAACTTGATTTTGCTTACCCGAGCAATCCTGGGGCCAATGCTTATGCAAATGTTGGTTGGATGCATGAAGCACGGCAGCGCCAAACCTGGAAGGATATGGAGGCTGTGTTCGCTATTTCCAATACTATATAGCGGTTGGGCCTTATTTGGGGACCCCATACATATACACCACCACCGGGTTTGGGCTTAGAAAAATTACAAAATGGCTGGTGTTTACTATTTCTTGGTGTATATGCAATCGACCCCAAAATACAACACTTTCAAATTACAACACCACGGGGGCGCGCAGCGCCCCCATGGTGGTGGTTGTGTTTTGGGGCAGTTTGCATATGTGGGCGTCCGAAACAAAGCTGTTTGATTTTGTTTAAAAAAAGGTGCCGATTACGTAGGGCACCAAATTGAGTTGCAGATTCGGCCGGCCGCCGCCGCCCGCCGTGCGCCGCCGCGGCCGGCCGGCTTGGGCCCCATGGGGCCCCATGGGCCCCATGGGCCCCATGGGTCCCTTGGGCCCCATGGGCCCCTTGGGCCCCATGGGGCCCATGAAGGTTCATGGTTTGATATTTTGTTGGCCGGATTACGTAGGATCCGCCGGTCTGTTTCGGACACCCACATATACACCAAGAAATGGCTACACCAGCCACTTTCTTACTTTTTCTAGGTCCAAAGTCGGTGGTGGTGTACATATATGGTGTCCCTATCATAACATGCAGAAAGCAGTTCCCATGAACGCCACAGGCATTCCAATCATTTTGCAAGAAAAGCCAATAACTTCGTGGATGGGGAATAGTATGCATAGCATTCCTATGTTGCAAAGGTCAGGTTTTGGTGGTTTTAGGGCTTTATGGATTCAGGAATTGAGGGTTACTGGGATTCAGCATGTAGGTTTTTAGGGTTTTCGACTGCCTATTTTGGGAGATTGAGGGTTAAGGGTTTTGATCAGAGCCCTCCTGCTAACCTGATTAATTAGGCTACACTTGGGGCCGTCGGGTCGTGGGGGTTACGCAAAAAGACGATGGAATGTAGCAGATTTCGGCGATTGCTTTGCGGCCCCGCCCCAATGTACAGTAGGCAACAAAAATATTGCAAGAAGTTGACTAACGACTCTCTTGAACAAATGTAAAAATACAAATATTACAAAATACCAAACATATGTTTAAGAATATACAGCGCAACATCGGCCAGCACCCTGAGCTCTCCGGGGAGATCCCCCATCTCAGTACTGATTGTGATCGGGTCAAAACAGTCCCCGGTGCCACAACATCTCACGAGAGGAGTGGTGTGTTGTGGTGTAAACGAGAGGAGTGGTGTGTTGTTTGAGATATTTTAAGCTTTCAGCTCTGTTTTAGTGCATTGGGATGGCTGGTCTACAAAAGAAGTCAGTACCCTTTATGCTCTGCATGCCTGATCCATTGACTGTATGGCATGTGAGACCAAAAAGTAAAACAGTGCCTTAGTTGTGTCGGGTCAAAAGAGTCCCCGGTGCCACAACATTTCTCATTCGCAACTCTCGGGGCAAATTCGATGCAATTGCAGGCCGGACCTGATTATTGTGAGCCCCGGCTCCTGGGAACCAGAAATAGGCTCCTAAACATTGCAATGTGAAGTAGGCATATGGTGTGATATAATGTATAAATATATATATATATATATATATATATTGTCATGACCACATTGTTGTTCCAATGTATGTTCCGGTGATTCCGCCCGCCACCCGCCCGCCGCCGCCGGCTCGTTGCGCGCCACCGCCCGCCCGCTACCGCCCGCCCGCCGTCCATGCGCCCGGGCCCCTTGGACCCCATGGCCCCATGGGGTACCTGGAACAATTATATGCATCAGGGGGCCCCCGGAACAATTATATGGGGCCCCCGTGCACATCCAGCCAACTGGAACAATATTAAAGTCCGGAACTATTAAATGGGCCCTCTTCATTTATTTATTTTCATATATCGGAGGTTTGGGGGAGCTTGTCCGGCTTGTCCGACCCCCCGTAACCGGGAGATCGGCTTCGTTTCGTCTTCGTTTTCGTTTCGTGCATGCCGTGCGTGCCGTGCGTGCGGGCGAGGCGAAGCTGTGCGGGCACACGTAGAACGTCATTCTTCTCGCTGGGCCTCCCGGGTGCTAGTTTCCACGTGTTCCGGGCCGCTTGGCGGTGATCTTTTGTGCGCAGGCGCGTGGGTTTTAAGCGTTTTTGCGCAAAAAGTGGAGCATTTGTGTTTCCGGGCCGCTTGGCGGTGATCTTTTGTGCATAGGCGCGTGGGTTCTAAGCGTTTTTGCTCAAAAAAGTGAAGCATTTGTGCGTCTTTTTGTGCGCAGGCATGTGGGTTTTAAGAGGTTTCACATTTTGGATATGCAACTTTTCTGCGCAGGCACGTGGGTTTTTTTATGGTTTTTGGGCACATTTAGGCTTCCGGGCCTCTTGGCGGTGATCTTTTGTGCGCAGGCGCATGAGTTTTAAGTATTTTTGACAAAAAATGAAGCATTTGTGCATCTTTTTGTGCACAGGCATGTGGGTTTTAAAAGGTTTCACATTTTGGATATGTAACTTTTCTGCGCAGGCGCGTGTTTTTTTTTAGGTTTTTGGGAACATTTAGATGCAAGCACGTTTGGCCTGCCTCTCTTGGACATGAATCTTGTTTCTCCACCCGTTCCCTACAAGAGGCAGCAGGGCGCACGGGGCATCAGTACCTTCAGGCCGGCGTAGCGGAGTCGTCGTGTGTGGCAGCGCTCATCCCGCTCACATACGCTACCCCCAATGCTTTCTTCAGCAACCCTTGGTACTGGATTCGAGCTTTGGATCCTAAGCGAGATGATCAGTTTTGGGAATCCAGCTTGCGCTGCAGTTTTTCTTTGTGTGCGTGAAGAAGGCTTACTTCGGCACACGCATCTTCGGCGTTTGGCCCAACTTCTCTGTCCCAACGGAGCTCCTGTATGGTTTGCCTTGAGGCAGCAGATGCCGCACCAGCCCTTGGCAGTGCAGGTTGCAGCAGCCAGTGGCGTTAGGGCCGCTACTTTGTGAGTTGATCCTTTGTGTCATATGCAGGAAAAAGTGTTTGTGTGTTCTGGTGTGGGTGGCAGCGGAGCTCTTGTAGCGATTACCTTGGTGCAGCAGATAGAAAGAAAACAGACAGAGAGAGAGGGAGAGAGAGAGAGAGAGAGAAAGAGAGAGAGAGAGAGAGAGAGAGTCAGAGAGAGAAAGAGGTCCAAGAAAGAAAAGGAAAAACGACAAGCGCATTCTCCGTTTCCTCCCGTCCCACCCCCTCCCCCAAATCCTCCTTATCACCCGCAGGGTGGTTGTATAGGTATATATATATATATATATATATATATATATATATATTCAAAGTTGCCCCCATAATCGACCAAGTGTAGCTTAATTGCTCGGGTCGGCATTATCATTGCCTTTTTCAATGTGTTCGCTGCTGGGAGTTGTCAGATGGAGATGGAGCCAAGATCAAACCTCCACCACGCCTGCTGGGCGAGATCCAAGTTGGGGGCTTCATTAATGGTCAAGCCGTCTCTCTAAGGGGCGAGTTGGCAAAGCATATAATTAATAAAGTAAGGCGTTTTTTCTTGTATTGGGGGGCTGGTGCCCCGCAAACCCCTGTTTTCGAGCTGGGGGGCTTCGCCGCCCAGACCCCCTCGATGACACATATATTACAAAATCCGAAAATATGCAACACATGTATCCATATCGGCCGCATATGGTCCATAAGGGGACCCGTCCATGGGGTGGGCAAGAAGGGCCCATCCCGCAGGGTGGGTGCACAGGGCCCGGCACATAGGCCCAGGCAGAGTACCTGGCCCATAGGGTAGGCCCGAAGGGCCCGGGCTTACATGGAATAAATGGAAAACTTGTAGATGAATTACATATATATATTTACATATATATCCAATTGCCTTCGGCCAACCCGCCACCGTGCTTGGCGGCTGTGTTTTCGTGCACAAGTTAGAGAAGCAAAAATAGATGTTTGGGTGCATGTAAACACACATGCGACGTTGACATGCGGAGGGCCTATGCCATCGGAGTTATGGATAGTATAGGAGAACCACTGAAGGTGCACATGTATTGGCCCAATGTGCAAGGATTAAGGGTTCAGGCTTTTGTTGTTTGTTGTGTGCTGTTTAATGTGTGTTGTTTGTAGTGTGTTGTTTAATGTGTGTTTTTTGGGACATTCGTGCCGGAGTACAGCCGCTCGGTACATTCAAATTAGTGACACCACCATAATATTGCAGCCTATGTTTGTTTGTGTGTTTGTGTGTTTGCTTGTTTGTTTGCTATTTTGTTTGTTGGTTTGTTTGTTTGTTTGTTTGTTTGTTTGTTTGTTTGTTTGTTTGTTTGTGCAGAAATATATTTTTTAACAGCATTTTGGGGACATAATCGGGGATATGGGCAAAAGTAGTTTCAAACAGCTTATGTTTTTAATTTGTGGGGCTTCACCGATTCATTCTGGGCGCCTTTGGAGCTTCATTTGGCTCCCTTGGCCTACCTTTGGGGGCCTTTTGTGGCCATTTGGGGCTCCATTTGTCGCCTTTGGGGGTCCATTGGGGCGTCTCCGGGATCCTTGGGATGCCTTTGGGGGTCACTTTGGGGGTCCTCACATCATTGATGCTTGCACATCAGGGATTTCAGGACACCATTTATGGATCCCCACTCCCCCCACTCCCCTCAACTTTTCGCACATAACTCAACAGAAGGCACAGTTTGCGTCTTTTGGACTGCTAACTTTATGTGTTTTTGCATCTTCGTCTTTATCAGCTAACTTAACTTTTGCGTCTTTTGGGCTTTGCGTCTTTTAAGTTACGTCTTATGGCTACGCCGGGCCAGTATATAGAGAGAGAGCACTCGTTTCCAATTCGTCGCCGCAACCTGCATTAACATCCCGCTAGAAATAAGGGAGTCATCGGGAAGCATGTGGGTATGCGGCTTGGGATTCGCAGGGCATGGCAGTCCAGTGCAGCTTTGGCTTGGATATTACCAGGCGTTGTCGATATTGCAGGGGGGCCCGGGGTTGAACCGCGCGAACCTTACAGCTATTAGCCGCACGCTCTAACCAACTGAGCTATGAGACGGTTGTCGTCCCCTTTGCTTGCGCAGGCCCTTGGGCCCGTAAGCCCATTGGCTCTCATGTCACATTGTCATTGAGCCCTCAGGCGCTCAGACCCTCAGGCCATTAAGGGCCTAAAGGCTTAGGGGCTTAAGGGCCGAAGGCCCTAAGGGCTCAGGGTTAAGGGCCTTCGGCTTTGCGGAAGCAAAGGGGCCGGCAACCGTCTCATAGCTCAGTTGGTCAGAGCGTGCAGCTAATAACCCTACGGTTCGCGGTTCAACCCCGCGTGTGACCACTTTGCTCAGACCACCTCAAATATCGACCATGCCTGGTAGTGTCCAAGCCAAACCTGAATTGCACTGCCACGACCTGCTCATTTCCAATGTTTGTTGACAGTGCCACGCTTGCAGGCCTCATTTTCAATTTGTCGCACAATAAAAAACACAGTGAGACGTGAGCACAACTAGAAATGCGTCCTCTGTATATATATATATACACACTGAGTATTGAATACTACGTTCTCCGCTGGACTCGGAAGCTGAAAGCCCAACTTTGCTGAGCCTTCGAAAGCATCATTAATACCATTCATTGCTCGGCTGAACCTTCGAAAACACAGACAATAAATACTTGTCTTAGCTTACGAAGACAATAAATACTCTTCCGTAGCCATTTTGGCTCAAGTACGGCATTGCTAGCAGGCGTGATTCTTGTAAGAGGAGCCATGAATATTGGTGAGAGGCGTTGGCGGCCCAGTGTGTTGCTTCCTCTCGCTTGCCGCTCTCTTCCTCCTCATTTGATGTTCTTGGAGCTGCACAGAGCTTGCCTGGTTGTGCTGAGTGGCGAGGCGGTCATCCAGTTTCAGGGCTCGGCCCAAGCCGCCAGGCACCACAGGTCCAAGCTGGGCAACCGTTTGTCAGCTAAGTTGAGAGTCGTGGAGGACGCGTGCCACATTGTTCGCCATCTCACTCCCGAAAGTTGCACAGAGTTGATCAATCAGCTCCTCGATGCCTTTCGTGATGGTGCAGATCACAACTCGGTCGCCTCTGTTTTTTTTTTCACCTTCTGGCTCTGAGGCCCAGGCGCCTGATTTTCCTGGTGGTGAGGCTGTTGGTGCTTCGCATACAGCCGGGAATGGCGAGGAGATTGCTTTGCAGGTTGCCGGGCATGCGGTGGAGAGTGCATCGCATGGGGCTCGGCAGGCGGATGTTGTTGCGGTGGTCGAGGTGCTTGACAACGATGGCAAGATGGCCCCAGGATGTTGTATTCTGGAGCAAGGAGTGGCAGCTTGATGTCACCTCAAAGTCTCGCAGTGGACAGTGTTGTGCCGATGGTGTTCCGGAACTTGCTTCCAAGGTGACCCCTCATGGTGGCGTGACCAAGGCGTCAGTTGCGGTTGGCACGGACACCCCAATTGGTGCTGCCGTCGAGTGCTTTGACATGGATGACGAAGGAGTTGCAGTGCCTCAGGTGCAAATCTTTGAGGAGCTTGTTGAAGTTCCACCCCAACCTATGGAAAAGTTCAAGGAGCCCGATGAGTATCGGTGCGAGAAGCTTTCATCATGGGCGGATGTTGTTGATTTGCTGGAGGAGCCCGAAGCTATTGCAGAGAATGCGAGTCCCGGGATCGAAGGGAAAGGGCTCTATGAGACTGAAGGGCAAAGCCAAGGACAAGGCCAAGTGCGAGGAATTGGCACCAAAGGCTCAGGCTCAGACTGTCAATAAGCTTGAGAAGGTTGTTGTGGTACCTAGCATTGCCTACTTTGAAGAGCTCGCTCACAGGGCGGCTAAACTTCGAAGCCATGGAGTCACATGCTCGGACGATGAGCGGGTCAAGGAGATTCTAGATGACTTATGCGAGTACCTCTTCTTGAATGGCCTCACGTTGAGCTCGAATTGGGACACTGAGTCTGCTAGGATTGTAGCCATTATATGCAATGGCTGATGGTATTTGCAGGCAGGTCTCAGTGGTGATCTTCTGAATGGCTGCATACTGAGTGGAGTGGCTAGCTGCTTGATGTCTGCTCAGTTCTATGCAGGCAGGCACTTTGCCTATGCTGGGCCCCTGTCGGGGCAACCTTACAAATAAGGGCTTATGTGATTTAGTTTTGATTTGGTGTGTGGGTCTGGGCTTGAGGGGCTGGCCTGGGGGGGGCCGCCGCCGCCGCGGGCTGTTCCGGTGTGTGTGTGGGCGGGGTCCTCTCTCTCTCTCTCTCTCTCTCTCCGAACTAAATCATGCCCTTATTTAACTGTTTGATGAGCAAACGAATGGCTTGGACGAGTCGGGGTTCGTGTGAGAGGAACGTAGCCGCGACCATACACAGCAACAAAAAAAGACAATAAATACTCTACTTTGCTCGGCTAAGCCTTCGCAAACACAGTAAATACCTTTCTTTGTCTGGCTGAGCAAGCCAAGCTTCTTGGATGTGCCTCCGAAATTCCTGCTCCTCTGTGCTTTCGATTCAACGATGCCTTTGAAATCACATGTCGGCTATGCGTTCCCTTCGCTTCGACATCACCTGTCTTTCTTTCGAGATCATTGTTCTGCGTCGGACTGTACTTTGCACGACTGTGCAGGAGCTGTAAAGCACCATATGCGAACCTAGCACAAATTTCTTTATACATGTGTTTTCCCCTTCCCATGTTTTGCTGCATATGGGGAAAGCCAAACATGGTACCCTATTAACTACCGTTCAATCTTGGTGTGGCTGCCATCTCTCCGCATGGGCTTCTGACAGCTCAGTCCGCAGGAATGGTGCCGATGCCTGGAGAGTCCATGCGTGTTTGGGACACTGGCCGAACACCCTTCAAATTATCCGCAGAAGAACAGGCTTTATAAAACAAATATTCGAGCAACCCTAAGCCCCTAGACCCCTAAATCTGGAAATCCTAGAACTCTACATCCTGAACACCCTTTGCAACATCCCGGAGCATATTTGCAAAATATGTTGAGAGGTTCATATTATGGAACAGATTCAACAACCCATTGATATTATCGTCAAATTCATGATCCTGTGGAGATAACCTGGGAACCATTTGCTTCGTTTGTGAATCAAGTGCATGTATGTGGGGATGTACATGTGCAGCTCAATTTTCTCATGCTGGATTTTGGTTTCTCTGCCATTGCTCGGGCACATTCAAAAACCCGACAGCATTCAAAAATATGCATCCGGACACGAAACTGAACGCCAAGGACGCTACAGGCGCAAACAAAATAGCAAAATCGACGTCTCGGCGGCCTGAATCCAATGGGAGATGTCCCGGACCAGGACTCGGCCGAAATTCCGGAAAACAAGTTTAAACTGATTTTGCTTGCCCGAGCGATGCTGGGTGAAGGGGACTGAGTTGCCAAAGCAAAAGGCTAAACTAAGAATTGTGTGCTTCCAGGGCCGATCAATGACCTGTCAACACCATGCCCATATCGGGTGGCTTTTTGGGTTGTCGCATTGTCCCAGGATAGGGAATTATGGGAACCAATAAGAAATTGTATGAGTTTCAATTTGTTTTGATTGTTGGTCCGCGCATTACGTGGGGCAAAACAGTTGTACGGGGTGCACTACTAGTAAGGTTTTGCCGACCAGGCCTGCCAATTCGGCGAGTTTTCGTTTTGTTTCATTTTCTTGAACGTCCAAATGTCCCGAACACACATGTTGAGAAAACCACCCAGCATAGATTATCATTTTATTGACGCCACAGGAGGCCGTGGCCGAAAGCCGCCGCCCTCTGTTCTTTCCATCGCATTAGAATATATGGAAATGTGCTTGGTTGGCCATGTAGGCCCCAATATTCCAAGCTTACCTGAGTTCTTTGAGGGATTGGGTCCCTAAACCGCCTAATACGGTAAACAAACAAAAACAAATGGGTAGTGTTTCAGGTTTTTAAACCCTGGGACGGCACACTCCAAAGGCAAAGGCGGGGTGCTGATTTGCGAACAAAACAACAAATTACACCCCGTCGGAATGGTAATAAAGTTGCAATGTTGTGTCCGAGTCAGAATTTTCTTCTTGTTATTAAAACTTGAGT
>Ga0099797_101593_pt1 | contig 11581 bp, 11 predicted proteins | sample Uncmet_Sort48C_1_FD_89871 | JGI IMG/M metagenome (GOLD analysis project Ga0099797, IMG submission 89871) | Marine eukaryotic communities from CALCOFI LINE 67, Pacific Ocean - C012_Sort48C_1 | ecosystem: Environmental > Aquatic > Marine > Oceanic | place: Pacific Ocean: Monterey Bay | collected... | reverse complement strand
CTGTCTCGAGGCTAGTGCACCCGGTGATAGGGCATCGAAGTGCCCTCGCAGACAACAGTGACAAAACAACTCCTCCGCATAATCTTTGCATCCTTGTCCCTGCCTGGGCTTTGATCAACAGAAGCTTGTGGTACATAGTACTGTCGATTCCTCAATATGCATTTCCTTTTATTTACCATAAGATAGGTCGTACTTGCTCATTGGCCGCCTCAACCCTTGACCAGCAAATCCTAATGATCCAGTGCCTTTTGAGTGTTTCTGGACCTGGATCATAGCTTTCTCGGCAATTGCATAACTTTCTTGCATCTCAATTGCTGCTTCGGGTGCCTTACACAGCCGCCAGTCAGCCAGGGATGTAAAAAGGCGAGCTGTCCATTGTGATTGAACCTCTTCGCTCATTTTGAGAGAGAGCTTTCTTGATGTTGATTTTGTAAGGTGATATTCTTTGGGGTGTTGAGCTTAGTGGCAGGGTTGATTGTAAATGATGCCAATGTTGAAGATGACGAGGATGTTGCTGATATCATTCCGACCGGTTGTGTTTCTTTTCCTTTCCTCTGCAAGCAAGCGTCATTTTTCCTTCGTTCGTTTCGAGAGGCCCTTTCCCCCCTTTTAGTGGCCCGGTTGACGCTGGGTATCATCCTAGCAGAGGAGGGATGATGTCGGGTGTTGAGCGTATTGAAAGACTTACTTTAGGTCAGATGTTTAGTGTTGAAGGTGCCAACTGGACGGTGTTAGGTGGGGTGTCATGCTCGGGTCTTTGGGTGTTGGCTTTATTGGTTGTATCAGATGTTGAGCTTGGCATGAATTGACTTGGGTTTGAGCTCATCAGGAGAGTTATATAACGTGTCGGGCTTAGGTGGCTCAAACACAACATGCAACAATAGACAAATCGTATCACGGCAACGTAGATATGTGCGCTGTGTGGACAAGGTCAGCGCACCTCGGTCGTTCAATCAGTTAGGAAGAATCAGTTAGGAAGTCGGCTAAGGTCAGATAACATAAATATGGATGGCATCGCCACCATCCAAAGCAACTATGTTTGACGTCCTTTTCGTCCTCGAGCGGCGTGGTTTTATTCGATCAGATCAAGTGGATGTATGAGGTACTCGCCGTGGCAGCATAGACAGACATTTGAGCTGCAAGTGGAAGACGTTTCCGCGATAGAGTACGAAACAAGCAATCCGTCGGCCACCATGGTTTCAGCTGCTATTGGCAGCCGTGCACATGGTTCTCGAGATGCCTCCTCGGCGAACTCCTACTTCACACCTCACTGTACATGCCAATACAAAGTTCCCCCGCACAGGGCCCTTTCCTCTTGCCCAGCTTTCGCATTAACCCCACCTTCATCCATTCGTTGGCATGTGCCTGCTACTGACATGCGAACTAGACTTATGCAACACTGCATTGCAGCAGCCACGGTCACGGTGCAGGGTGCGCGATGCGGCTGCTCTTGGCACCACGCGCACCTGTCCGAATGCTGAACCTAGGCTTCATTGGCATTGGCATTGGCTGCACTTCTCGCCTCCTCCCGAAGCCTGCTGCCTCCGAGGCCTTGTTTACATCGCCCTTGGCACTCCCCCCTTAGCACTTGCCTAATCGCTCACTCCCTCCATATCAACCGAAGCATTGCCGTCTTCCTTTCGAGCCAATGGCAGCGTGGAAGAGAGTTGGGATGCATCTCAAGCCCTGAACTTGCCTCAAAACCACCCTTACCCGGAGCCTTTCCGGGATCGCTAGGCTCAGCCTCAATCTGCCGGGTCCAAATCAGGTCCTGCTTCTTTTCTCGTCAAATGCCAATAGCAACTTGCCAATATCCTGATAATATCCAACCGCCTATCCTATCCGCCAAGCGTCAAACTGCCAAAGGATTGAAGCAACAAATCTATACTAAACTGTGATAGCACCACAACTTAACTGTGCAAAATGATACGAGGGTGGCCTTTGCTTTCAACTGATCTGCCCGGCATTGTTGTAGGGTGGTAGCCATGCATATGTAGCGTATAGGCGCGGGGTGTGGGTTTGAAGGTGACTTTGCACTTGTACTGGGATCGGTACCCCAATTCACTTCGTTCAAGGTCATCATTAGTGGTATATGTGATCTATTAATAGCCCGTTGGGTCCTGTGGCAAGTGCAGGCGAGGATCGTTTCCCGTTTGACCAATCATGGTGGACACCAGGGACAGGGATGGAGGCACAGGGCCTGCTCCTCCTCTTCAGCTTCGTATCGCTCAGGGTCGTCTGCATACTTCAAACCCAATCTTGAGTATGTGGTCAAACCTGCACGGCCGCGCTTACATTTTGCAAATCATGTGGGATCTGATCAACAACAGCCTGTTCCAGGACGGACACCAAGACTTTATTTCAGAGTCCATGGCACGCCTTGGACGAAGGACCTGGACGAAGGACTGAGGAGCGTGTGGAATGCTGAGCAAAGCAGCTCGACCGACATCTGGAATCGCCGCACTTTACTAAAAAGCACTTTTCACAGAAGTACGATTGCAACTAGTAAACGCGAGCCATCCGATCAGTTGGTCACTTTTGCGGGATTGATTGTACCTTGGGAATCATTAAGAGTAACTAAGCTCGCCACCAAAAAACCAGTTCAATGCGGACTTCAAAGAAGAATCTATCGAGGAGTTCGTTACGCGGATGATCTGTATTCCAACTGTGAGTGAGACCAAGCTAAATGAGAGGTTTCATTCACGGACATCATTCGCCACTGCCAAGTTCTCGACATTTGTGTTTGCTGCTAGATACGGACTTTGTATGAGGCAGGTGAAAAAGGCCAGTTTCTTGGACAATACGTTGCTTTAGCTCAAGCTTTTTAATCCTGAAGCACGCAGGCATCGATGCAGCGAAGCACATCTTGGCTGGCTGGCTAGCTCACGAATCGGGCAAGTTTGGCAGCGCCGAACAGCAGGGTGCATGCTTGCTATTGGTGCAGTCAGTTTAACCCTAACCCTAATCCTTTGAGGATGCATGCTTGCTATTGGTGCAGTGGCAGCGAAGACTGAAGTTTAGAACAAGACTGGTAAAGGAAGGTGATGCAGGGAGATCAGTGGATTGCGATGGCCATGACTTGAAGGCGACTGGCCTGTAGAGAAGGAGGGCCTGGCTTCAGGCTGATTTTACGATGGGCATGGGGGGCATGCCATGGGCATAGGGGCCTTACCATGGGGATAGGGGCCTCCAACCTATGCTCCTATCCCCATGGTAAGGCCCCTATGCCCATGGCATGGCCCCTATGCCCTTCGTAAAGCCTATACCCGTCGAAAGGCCAGCCTGTACTACTAACAGTACAGCACAGCGGGCCTTAGATGAAGAGGAGCCTTACGAGGGGCATTAAGTGAGAGCAGCCTGCACAGCGCAGATAGACATGAAATGTCGTGAGGCAACACAGTCCGAGAAATCCTGCAGTGGAGGTGGCGTTATCTGGCCGTTTGCAAATCCGACAGGAGTATGCATCTACACATTCTTCACAAAGGCGATTCTTCTGCTGTGAGGCTAGATTTCACAATTGCTTAGGTCCGTTGTGTCGAGACCATGAGAATACAGCGACGGGATTGTGCAGCTGCTGTCGTGATGAGGATTCAGTTGCTGTACAAGGGAGTTGGACCCCACCACCCCAGATGAACAGATGAAATGGGATGGATGAACATCCGTTGCTCGGCCTCTGCCACAATGTTGAACGTCTATAGGTGGGCGTGACCAATCCTGTGCTCATCCATGCGTGGCGCAAAAGCATAGCTACCGGCCATGAAGCGGGAATGCACGCCATGCTCTGGGCCATGAAGCGGGAATGCACGCCATGCTCTGGGTGCGCTATGCCCACATGGACCATACAAGATGCACAGACATACACAAGGTACTCTCCGTCATCTAGCTCCACAGCTCCATGGACGTCCACTGCAACGAAGTGTAGGCTGGTCTGCGGAGTGCAGCCAGTCCTGATGCATCGGCCGCAGCCAGTCCTGATGCATCGGACGCTGGTATACGCACAGGTGAGTAGTCTCTGATTGACCTGGCTACTCGGTTGCTGTCAGGAAGATCGAATTCTTTCAATGTGGCTCAGTTAATCACAGTTCAGGCTGCACCAGCGCCATTGGCTTGCACGGGACGAGGGCTGAATTGCTCGTTGCACAGGGGTGCGGGGCAAAGTGGGTTCTTCTTGGTGTTGTTGATGATACAAGTCTTGCGTGTCTCGGACGTTGTCTTTGTTGGACTGTGTTGTCAATGATCACCAATGACAGTGTTGGGTAAGGATGTGAAGGATGTGACGCCCTGATGGGTTCAAAGTTAGGGTCCCGATGTTTTCCTGCTGATTTGAACACAAGGCTGATCATTGTCCACGCAACTAGCACAACGTCTGCCAAGCCACAGTCCCGTCATCATTCATTATAGGAAAAACATACAAAACAGACCGGCACGTTATCCAAATGAAACCACGGCCAACAGATACCATGGCGTTAGTAAGCACCACCGCGCTGTGTTCCCAGCGATAGCATAGGACCTTTAAAGCACGCCACACTGTACCTCTGCACCGCCGCAACCGCCACCACCGCCATCTATCTCACGGACATTCGTGCTACACAACACATGCTGGCCCACATGCTGGCCCGTCCCTCATCACCTTGAAGATGTATTCCATCCTATACGCATCCCAGCTTTAACGCATCCATTCATCCGTGTGCTTCACCTCAAGATCGAATCGCGTAATCCACCTACCCTCGTGCCCACCCTCGTGCTTCCTCACCACCCTCGTCTGCACCTCATCTCACTCTAAAACATTTCCCTCGCCCTTAACAACATGCTGTTTGATCCGCACCACAGCACCCTCATCCTTTGCAACAACCCGCCACACTTTGCCCTCATGCCGCACACCCACACTCACACCCACACCCACATGTCTCACCACCGACACCATCCTCCACGCTTTGAATGACTTGCGAGCGCCTTCAAGAGGTGATCTGGTGATGCGACCTTCCTGTTGAAGGGGTTCACCCGGTTCGCAAGTGTTTGTGACATCAGCAAATTGCATTGACTCATATGCCACAACCTCTACTTTACCAGCCACCCTCTTTGTCTTCCTTGCTTCTACTCATATTTGTGCACGTTGTCGTTTCCGCTTGCCCCCTCGCCCCAATCTTGGATTGAGTGACAATGGGCGCTTGGCAGGTTAGGAAACGGTACGTTCAGTCGTGGCATCGCAGGAGCATTAACTGCGGCTGACCGTGTTAACGTACGTATTAAATGCATGAATGACGGCGTGAAATGTTAAATGTCTGGAACAAAATAGAGCCACGGAAGACATTGGGATGGCAAATGTTGAGCGAGCAAGGACATTGGTGCCATCTGAGCCAGCTGTGTTGCTCTACTCCTCTTTTACTCGAGCGGCGTATCGTTGTGTATTAGCGCTAGGCATTGGCTTCAGGTAGAATTGATTAATTGACTACTTCCAATCAAAGTGGGTATCGATCAGGTGAGTGGGTAGCCAAAAACTTGCATACAACGCCGGAGGAAAATGGAGAGAGTTTTCGAAGTTTGCTGCTCTCACAGTATTCAAACAGCGGACGTATCCACTACGAGACAACGCCCACGCTTTCTGATACTTTCCGGTGCCTTACACTTTGGTAGATCAAACAGCACGAACGAGCAGTAATCCAAGTCTTGAGTATATCCATTCGTCGGATGATTGAGGGCACCAAACTGAGCATATAAGTAGACCTCATCCATGAACACTCTCACAAGCCTTCACCGACGTGCTTGGCCAGCCCTCTGTTAGAGCATGCGTAAAGACCCAGTCAGCCGAACACATTCGGGATGCGGAAACAATCAACGGATGTGCAATCAATACCTCATCACTGTGTGCTAGAAACTGCTTTTTCGACGAACCTTTTCCAACTTTTAGGTTATCGACTTTGAAGTGGATTGCGGGGAACAGGAGTGCCTGAAGCCTATACCCAATCCATCGGTGTCGTCCCCTTCCTAACACGAGCTCTGATGTTGGGGAAGGGCGAGGTCGACCGTAAGGAACGACACCAATGTTGTAGCTGAGATGTGGGGTTTAGAGTAAGAGTTGAGCATGGATAACGTGTACAGTCCAGTGGAAGATGCTCACACGTGAGTCCCATCCCGTGCGGGCCTGCTGCCGTGAAGCCATTTGTAAGATGTTGTAATACTTCAGTCTTCTGTGAAGGTCGATTCGGTTCAAAATGCCGGTTGTGTCTCAGTGCTTTCGTCCAATGCAGGGCATGCCTTTGAGCTTGATCACTTTAGTGCATGCCTTTTTGAGCCACTCGCAATCCCGTGAAAATGTTGAGACTTTCGGGGTCCGTTGTTACAAATCCTTGCTTCAAGAGGTTTTGAGGACGGAAAATTGTGTTGACCCTAGACGTATGAAACTTTTGTTGCAGTGAACCAAGCTGAATTCTACTCATTTGTCATGCGAGCCATTCAACCGTTTGTTTTCCCTGTGCTTCGGGGCGATGAGAGTAACTTGATTGTTTATGCCCCTGTGCCGTGGCTGCATCGTCATAGCAATGATCCACCAGTGCAGCATGCACGGTTTCCGCACACAGTTGAAGACAATGGTCAATTAGTAGGCACGGCAACTAATCCTTGCCACATTAAGACACCAGCAAATCCTCAAAGTAGCATGAAAGCATTTTACATGGACCTGCGCCGTAAAGAAGTGGGTGATGTCTATCATGCTGCTGCTGATCGAACCAATTTTGTGTCGGTACTTTCTACAGTTGCACGGGCTGGTTGTGACGCAGTAAGCCCAGGCTGCTTCTCCTGAAAAGCAACTAGGATGAAGATTACGCTTGACCCCGGGACACCACTGTCCAGTAGACATGCATCAATGCCGCTTGAAGTACAATCTGCGACCAGGGCATTTTTCAAGGAAGAGTGGCGCCACTGAAGCGAAGTGGTCTCATTCAGTCGGTCTCACTTTTTCGGTCACATTGATGCGCCTGGTTTGGGTGCTGAGGATACAAGGTGCTTATACCTCTGAGCGAGATACAAAGTGTATGAATTCAATCATATGTGCAGTTCTAAAGCTGGAAATAGTGCCGTGAGGAAATTTGCGATTAGAGCACATTAGCAACCACCAGCGCGTGTTTGTACAGTACGTGTGGGGGCTAAATGTACGATTTGGCTGCTGAACTCGTTTGGAATGTACAACGCCAATGTGCTTAACAGGCGGCAAAGGAATAGGTGCGGTTGGCTGCGGTGTTTGGAGTGTCGGTGCATTGTTGGGCATCCGAGTTGAATCGGGTTACTATCAGCTGCAAGTGACATTGTGTACATGCATGTGCAGTGCAGTGTGCAGCACAGAGCCGTGCACGCTCTAGGGAGGCAGGGAGGGAATTTAATTTGACCTGCATGAACGTAAGGGCGCCAAATGCAAAAAGAATCGACATGAACGCCGCGACGTTGTTGTCGCAAATACACACGTTGAGGAACCAGCACTGCAACGGAGGAATACAGACGAGTGACATTCCCACGTTAACGAGGCCTGCGAAGGTCTGCCCAGGGCCAGCAAGTCATCACCTCACCTCACCTGGGTCTCAAAGATCACAGCGAACCTATGTGAATTGTGAACCTTGCCGTCAACGTGTCTTTTCTTGCTAGGGATGGCTATGGCACATTGGGAACCACAAAAACCCACGATCAAGGAAAAAACGCATGCACAAGGTACAAATTACACTGTGCTAGATCAAACACACTTCATGTGGGTATTTACAGGGGGTCGATGCATCATATGGGGAGGTGAGGCCTATGCATCATATGGGGAGGTCTAGGCATCATTTGCCATCTAGGCAACTGTGGGACGGACTTGTACCAACATTATTCTAGCTTCACTATACCCTTTCGGCAGCCAGCCGCACAGCGCCCTAATGGGAGAGTTGTTACATGATGGTCGTATCCATAGCAACACTTGTTACACCGCTTGCAATGCTTGCGCCGCTCTCCTGATGCATTCAGTCGGAGTGAACATTGGCATTGTAAAATAGCAGCGGGGTGTGCAGGAAGTTGAGGTTCCAGAAACCCCGGAAACTCTGTGTGACAGGATGGTGGTAATAGCTTTTGATACATGTAAAGTAAATTGCCGTGTAAAAGAGGTATGGAGATTCTTTCTAAAAACGATGATTTAAAATGTGTTTTGGAATGGAAAGCGAATCTCTTCACAGTGATAAACAGATGATTCAGATCAGTGGCCTCCGTGCGCATGCCTACTCAAATTGTTCATGTTCATAATGATTGATTTGACTGCTTCAGGTTTAGTTTGAGTGAACTTGCAATGGCTTTTGGCGCATGAATGACAAAGCCCGAGCATCTCAACGAGATTGGCTGCGATCAGGTCTTTTACTCCACGTCCCGATCTGTTGAATCGCCAAACAAGAAGGCCTGTTTGATATTCCTGCATTGCTGCTGCCACAATTACCTCCATCCCTTGATGCCAGCACCTCAATCACCTGGAAATCTTTTCTTGCATCGGTCGCAATATTTCAGATCCTGCTCGAGCTCTTCAGCATTGTTCTGCAAGAGAATGAGCAAGGCTCAGCTTGTTTGATTCTGATTCCATACTGATTGGAGAAGGTACAGGCTTGGGTGGCGATTGTGATTTATGTGGCTTTGGATTACTGCCAAAACGGAATAGCTGCGAACACACTGGGCCCAGATGAAGTAGTTTGCATGAGACCACACATCAGATCTCCAGGTTGCTCAGATGGCATAGCCAATGTGTGGTGCCTCAGGTGCAGTTCGGGGCATGACAGACTCCCGAGAGGGATCCACAATAGACATCCTGCAAACCAGAACTCAAAAGGCGTTGGCCCGAAATTCCGTTTTGCATGTTATTTGCCACTCTTCAGCGAATCATCACTGTTTCCTGTTCTTATTTGATGCCAGCAGGACAGATAGGAACGACATTCGGCGATGTATACCTCAACCACAGCACAACGACAACGATCGTAAGCGCAGCATGTACCTGAGGCCGTTGGGGATTGAGCTGGGAAAATGGATCCACAGCTGTGTTGAAGTGCATGATGAGGCATTGGCAAATAGCATGCTGGAGTGGACAGAGCTTAAGGTCCAGCAATGGCGTTCACACCCCAAAAACGGCGTCATAGTTATGCTCCAACGCTGGCCACACAATGCTGTAGAAAAGGAGCTGTCCAAAGAATGCCTGTTCAGTGGCCATTACGTTGCCGGGCAGATGCTTGTGGCCGAAACAACCAGAACGATTATGAATAGCTGCAGAGGATCCCATGGCGCTTCGAAGCCGTGGGAGCGTTGCCAGGAGCTCGGCTCGAGTTCGCTATGTTCCTCGAGAATTCGTTTCTGTGCCTGAGATGGGAATACAAGTGATTGAATCGTCACCAAACGACTCGCTGACTCTGTGAAGAAAGTACATGACAGGCACCAAAGCCACCAGCGCGGCGCCGAACACTGGCAGCCCGACCAAGGACCACAAATTCATCGCCCGTTCATCGTTTACAATTGCAAGCGAGTGAGGTCGTCAGCTAGCTTCTTGCGTGAATTTTCACTCAAGTGCTTCCGCAGCCAAAGATCTCTGCGTGCAAGGCGCGAACCTTCCCTCCACGATGCCAGGCATGGTTGCTGCGTTGCCAAACCGATCACAAAATCAGTAAGGAATGTGCGTGCCTTGTTTTATGCTTGAGCGTAAAGGTGTCGCGTCTGGAGCATGACAGCAACAGAGTCTCCGTGCAGTAGAAACGGACGAACTTGTGGCAGATCATCAATAGTGCTGATGCCACCCCTATGCATCATCAGCTTCATCGCGAGTCGAATATGCTCATCCAACAGGGAAACAGCTCTCAAGAGAAGAAGTAATCGAAGCCGCAGTCCTGGCAAGTCAATGCGCAACGCACCCGTAATCACCAGTGGCTCTTGAACAGGAGGGTTACGAACGAGATCTCATTGATGATCCTGATCTTATTCATCGCAAAATGGAGGTATGCAGCCAACCCCCGCTTCATTGTGGTTTCTGATTCTCCCTCTATTTTCACCCGGGATACAAGCCTGGTTGTGTGCAATGGGTCAGTCACCCTCATATAAAGCAATCTTCAGAGAGAAATGTTCACGCATGTGCAGCACTTGGGCGATGTAACGACTTTTGATCGCAAAGAGCTTAAACTCAGAAGAAGTTTAATCGTGCGACGACATTTATTCTCACTGAGCTGCTGCGTCCTCGAAGCTCCTAGATGCTGCACGAGAATTCATCGGTGCTGAAGAATTTAGCCACAGACAGGCTGTCCTGGCCGACCTATTGGTATGGTGACCCTTTTTTGAAAACCAAATTGTTGTGCTTACAATGTGCCATAATGAACATTCTTTCACTTGTGGAGCTGTTAAGCTGGGTCCCTCAGAGGGTCACTGGAGTTATCACCTTTCGTACAAAACCACCTGTGGCACCTCACATGACTAGATTGGCTTACTGCCTGTGGCCAGGCCAATGTCGATCCAATGGTAATTAGCCTTGCAGAGGATCTCAAAGCTCAGCGTGACAAGCATGCACCCATGCAGAACCTTTCGTCATCGTCAGGAGCTTCTTGATTCATGATTTGAACATGTCATCTTTTACATTCTACAGTCCATGCATAATATCAAGCATGCTATTGCTGAGTCACGATTTGCTATTGTGCGTTTACCAGAGCCTCTCAAAGGCTATGTACATCAGCCATGGTGCAATGGTACATGTGGAAATGCTTGCAATGGAGATCAAGATCTGGTGACCTTGCTTATCCAGATATGGCAAATGAATCGTTGCAAGGGTGGATTTTGATAGGGGTGGAATAGGAGTTGTTACTGTTAATGGGCAATCCACAATCATCAGCGGCTGTCGTAAACTGTGATTGCAAATATTGCAAAACCCTCGACCCGGTTTAACTCAGTAGAGTTAAAAATAAACGCAAGGTGCTTTGCCATGGCCCGATTGCATGTTAAAATAAATGCAAAGTGATCTGCCATGACTCGGCTGCATTATAAAACATACGCGATGGCGGTTTGTAATAGCCTAGCGACATCTCCAAATGGGCGTGGTAATGTTTGGCCATGGCCCGACAGCAAACCGGCCCTCTCACAAGCTAGCATCACATGAGAGCATGAGCTAACCGTCGGGGATGATGCCCATAGGCTACGCAGCCGCATTGATGCCGGTTGCATCGAAGGCTGGTTGCAGAGCTCGAATACTTCAGCATGTGCTCAACCAACGCGCCAATCAGCCATTTCCACATCAGCCAACACAACTTCAGGTCTCGGTGCTGCAGTCCACATCAACCAATGCATTTCACCCAAAATCATTCAACTCACCAACACCACACAGCAACTCTCACGTATGGTCCCACAATAGAGTAACAGTGCCTCCAACCCTCAGCTCCCACACCGCAGTCGCCAACGACAATACACAAAAACAGAATCCACTAGCTATCCATATCCACGCCAATCAACCACACCATGAGCAATGACGCAAGGCTCCCTAGCTGAACCAAACTCCAAATGGCAATGGGCCGAGTTAGCGTTGCAGAGGGTCACTGTTGGAAGCAGAGGCCAG
>Ga0099797_101592_pt1 | contig 11582 bp, 7 predicted proteins | sample Uncmet_Sort48C_1_FD_89871 | JGI IMG/M metagenome (GOLD analysis project Ga0099797, IMG submission 89871) | Marine eukaryotic communities from CALCOFI LINE 67, Pacific Ocean - C012_Sort48C_1 | ecosystem: Environmental > Aquatic > Marine > Oceanic | place: Pacific Ocean: Monterey Bay | collected... | reverse complement strand
TGCCAGCGCCCCACTCCTTGTTGTTGGGGTCTTGGAGCAGCGACTGTCTGCCGCTTGGCAGGGTTCCGTAGAGCTCGGCGTCTTGTTCGGGCGAAATGTGGGCTGAGGCATGGATGCGTTCGTGCTCCTCGTCGACGGGCGTGTATTGTGCGGGGCGCTGCTCGTGCACAATTCGGTGCTGGGCACTTTTTCGGGCCAACGTTTTGAGGTTGCTGAGGCATTCGGCGTCCGTAACCAGTCCCAGGAAGCCCCAGTCGCGGGCGTTTGCTTCGATGGCTTGGGCATTGTTGAGGGAACCCGCGAGCTGCACGTTGAGGGCATGCGCTTGGGACGACGTGTGGATGGTTGTTGGCAGGGCGATGGTGGGGGGCCCAGTGCTCAGGCATAGGCCGCACGCCAATTGGGGCACGTATCGAACGGCGCTCCACTGTGCGTGGGTTGGGGCAGGCGTGGCGAAGAAGCTGAGGCAGGCGGCTGGGACGGGCCTGTGTTCGTGCTGACCCTGGCCCCACGGCCAGAACCGGGCGGGCATGTTGCCTTCGGTGAGAGTTGTGATTCGGTCCGCGACGTGTTGGGCGATTGTTTGCTTGGAATCGACGCGACTTTGGGGCATTTTGGTTTGGGACTTGGACCACTCTGTTCCTGGCGGGCTTCGGTGGCAAAGCTCGTGGAGGTCTGCGAAGGCTGTGATCCACGCGGCCATCCAGGGCCCGGTGCCCATGGCATAGCCGCGTTGGATGCATTGGAGTTCGGTGCCGACTTTGAGCAACCAGAAGACGTGGTCGCGGTGCTCTGCCCCCCATTCGGGCTTGTAGTTGAGGGCGGAGAGGCAGGCGTGTTTGAAGTCCGCGAAGACATGTCCCGGCGTTTTGAGGGTTGTTTGGGCAGGGTTGTTCGTTGGGCACGGGGGGCAGACAAGGACAGGTGGCTGTCCTGGGGGCCGGTTGGGAGTGCGGCGGAGGCTGACCTCGGCCGGCGTGGGCAGTTGCCATTGGGGCCCATGGTTGCGGACAGCTTGGAGCACTTCGAGCAGGGCTTTGAACATTTTCGGTTCAGAGGCCCAGGGTTCTTGGAGCAATTCTTCCTTGAGGTCGGCGTTGTCAGGTGCGTTGCGGAACTCCGCTTGGATGGTTCGGGCAATGCTCTCCATGTCGTGCCTGTGCTCATGGTGGCGGACGGAGGCTTCTTGGTTGAGGCGGATCGCTTCGGCCTCGACCTGACGCGCGTCGGCGGCGGCGGCGGCGGCGTTGAGGTTGGCATCCATTAGGGCGGCGGCGGCGTTTGGGTCAGGGAAGCCTCGGGACGTGGCCGTTCGGGGCATGTCGGTGGGATAGCTTCTTGGGGCATTTGGGTTGTCCATGTAGATGGTTCGGGCCACGTCTTCGGGCCACCAGGACATGTGGCCGACATCCCGCAGGGTGTTCGGCTCCCTGTGTTGGGCGACACGGGAGGACTGCCGCCCCGTGCCGTGGCCGGTGCCACGTTTGTCTCTTTGGCAGTTGATGGTGCTTGGCCAGCGAGCGACATGGATGTTGGTGATTCGGGCGGTGAAGCGCATGGCGAACTGCCACTCGCAGACTGCTTGGCGAAACTTGCGGTTCAGGAGGGGGCGAGGATGGGACCTTTCGTTGTGCTTGTCGCTCCATTTGAAGCCTCCGACATCCCCGGGTAGGCACCCGGGGTTATCGCCGATGTACATTTGGACAAACACCGGGACGTACCCGATGGTTTGGGACAGCCACACCATGAACTCCCAGGTGTGGGTTTCGGAGGCGTCGATGCCATCGACGGTGAGCTTCTTCCAGGCCTCGTCGTATTCGGCTGCGATGGCCTCTTCGTTTTCGGGCGAGTCTTCTCCTTGCATGAGCTCTTCGTCGGGCCAGAGGGCATTGAGGTCGCCTTCGTCCCACTTCCAGCGCGTTGTCAGTCGTTCTTGGAATTGGAACCTGGTGTGGCAGCTGGCGTGGTAGTCGTTGGTGGGGTCGTGGGGACGGGCCCCGCGTCTTCGGTACTTGGCAGGGACCCCCTCTTGGATGTATAGTTGGCGGCCTTCGAACGACTCATGGGGAAATCTGACGATTTGGCGGTCAATTCGGACGTAGCTGGGGGTGCGCCCCTCTGGGGGCCTGCCGTAATCGTCCGTTTCCATTTCGACCATTTGGTTGCTGTCTGCGTCCCAGATGCCAAGCTTGACACCTGGGTTTCGGCGCCCGAGGTGGAGGAGTTTGGGCCGAAGGCGATGCTCAACCGTATGGACGGGAGCCGGAGGATAGAATTTGCGGATTGGGGCTGGAGAGGCGAACATGGTTGGAGCGGGCGGCTCAGGGGGCAGGAAATTGTCGTCCTCATCTTCGTCGCTCAGCCAGCTTCTAGCCTGACTTGGGGCCGCCCGAGGGCGAGGATTGGTGCTGGCTGAGGAAGAGGCGCGGCGTTCGGGCTGCGGTGCTGTGGAAGCCGACTGGTTCATCCAGGTGGTTGCAGTCGGCCCACTGATTTGGGCAGAGAATGCGAGGAGCTGCGACTCGCGTTGGGACAGCTTGGTGGCCAGGTTTGGAATTGGGGCGATCGGCCCGACGGGCTTTTCGAAGCGAATTCGGGCTGCCATGGTTTTGGAGACCCGATGGGGCTGGAGGTCCTTGCTTCGGACCAAGTTGGCCAGGGCAAACTCGGCCAATAGTTCGACGTCGAGGAGCGGTTCGAGGAAGAACCCCTTGATGTCTGAGTTGCGGATGATGCGGAGCCCGGCGGTTCGGGAGAACTGTCTCGTCCAGTCCTTGGAGTCTTCGGGCAAGGCCGCGTATTGGAGGTGCGGTGGGAAGTCCTCGGCTACGCCTTCGATGGCGGTGTGGTCGCAGCTGGCTGTGACTTTGGATGGGACCGTGAGCACGGTTCCGTAGGCTTCGAAGTGCCACTCGGTGGCTTCGGGGAACAGGATGGCGCGCTGGATGTCACAGACTAGGCCCCTGGCGAGATTCTTTAGGGGCTTGGGGCGAAGTTGGCGCGTTGGAGGGATGGAAGAGGAGTAGCAGACCCGGAAGAGCACTCTGTGGTGCGGTTCGGGCATATTGGACCGCGTGCTGCAGCTGGGAAGCAAGGCGTCGACCTCGACGGACTTGGGGCAGCGACTGTGGATGTAGTAATCCACATTGGGTTGGTTTGGGCTGGAAGCGGACCAGCCCGCTTTGAACAGATGGAAGAGGTCAGCTTTTGGGGCAGGCGACGTGGAGGCCCAGCTGTCGAGGGGTGGCGCGGGGGCCGACACCTCGAGTGGCTTGGGGGCGCGCGATCTCTTTTGGTGCTGCCGGTCGATTTCCTGGCGGTTGGAGGCGAGGGCATCGGTACCTTCCTGGTACATTTTTCGGGCATTGTCGAGATCGGCGGTTGTGGATTCGGACGGAGCCGGGCTTGGGGCAGTTGGAGGCGCGACGAGTGCAGGCGGCGGCTCCTCCGAGCTGTCCTCGTGAGACAGCCCGGTGGGGGAGGGCACGTTGTTTGGAACCGGAGACCGGCTGCGGTCGGCGTGGTTGTTTAGGGCAGCACTGTCCCTTTGGTCGACGTAGGCGTCGAAACGGCGTTGGACTGTGGTGGTGTGCGCTTTGGGCAGGGAGCTCTTAGGAGACTTCGCTTTGCGGGAACTTTTGGGCGCGGGGGCCTCAAGCGACTCTTTGGGAAGCGAAGATTGGGAAGCACGCTTGGCGGCGCGCTGTGTGCGCCAGGGGGCTTCGGTGGATGGCATTGGCGGGCCTGCGCTTTTGGGGCGGATTTGGCAGTTGCGAAGAGCTGTTGGGGCAATGGCTGGCCCGATTGGTGCGCGTCTCGGGATTGGGGCAGTTGGTGGCGGCTCTTCGTCTTCGCGGAGGAACTCAGAACTCCACGAGCGGGGCGTGGGGCTGGCAGAGCGTTCCTTGGGGCGATTTGGAAGGTCCGTGAGGGCTTCGGGCATCACTCTGCCGCGCCGCATGTGCGATGGCTGCACATAGGGCTCTCGCGCAAGAGTGGGGCTTGGAGCTTGGGGCTTGGTGAGCGGAGGCCAGGCCCACTCCACACCGTCGACCTTGGCATTGGGGCCGACCTGCAGCGGCTTCGTCCACGCGGAAGCACGTGGCTTGGGGCTGCAGCTGGCACGGCGAATGACGAAGTCGCCGAGCTTGAGGGCTTTGGCCACGTCCTTGGGGCTGTAGCTGGCACGGCTGTCTTCTGGAGGGACGCTTTGGGGCTTTTGGGGCTTGCGGAACGTCGGGCAAGCAGAGGAAGGTGTGGCCATTGCAAAAACCTTGCAGTAGGTCTTTGGAGCGGCGCGAGAGTGAAAAGATTTTGGGACAAGTGAGTCCCGAGCTGGAGCCAATGTCGGCGACAGCGCACTTGGAGCGAGACCACGTGAGAAGCTTCGTGCAACCCTATGCAGAGTGAGTAGCTCATTCGGGCGAGTACTGTACTTGGAGCCACTCTCAAGGCAGAAAGCCTTCCGGCACTATTCGGACGAACAATCATACTCAACAGATTTGAACCGGAAGCGATTAGTATTCGAGCCCGCCCAAGAGGTACACATTCGTTCCTGACACAATCTTCGTTACTAGTTGGAGCCTGTTCATACAGTTGGAAGTTAGGACGGTTTCCAGAGCCCTTGTTTGGGGGAACGGGGAGACCTGTCCGCACCTGTAAGTCATCCGTCGTACGTGCCTGCGGCACGCCTCGTCACTACGACAAGAATACATTTATGACCGTGCGGCTCTCTCTCTCTGAAAGAAATCGGAACATCGAAACACAAAACTCCCAAGACCGTCTCCCCAGGAAGTACAGGGGGCAGAACCTCCTGAGAGGCCCACAGGGGCGGCTCCGGAGGCGTCCGCACTGCTAAATCTTCCAACCAGTGGAGCCGTGCTGCACATTGGCGGGGTTTGGTGGGGGTGGGAATCCCCTCCGAAAATATGCTAGGGTTTGGGAGAGGCCAGTGGGCCCCTGCAAAGAAAGAAAATCCCTCAAGAAAATCGTCCAGAACATCTAGTGATGTGCTCTGATGGGTCAAATCAGCACTGGGGGGATATAGCATATGCCCCCAGGTGTGCAATGAACCAGCCAGGGTTGTTTTTGAACTCCCTAAGTTAAAATTTCTCATTTACCAAAAGCAACCGGAGTAGAACATCAGCATGGCCCAAATCCAAAACGCGACAGAGCGACTGATGCTCCCCAGGTGCAATGCAATGCTGCACCTGTTGTCCGCGCCAAGAGGCGGGAGACGTTTCCTCTCAACGCCCAAGCAATGCATTTGCAATTCTCCCCCCGCACAAAATTCAAAATGATGCCTACCGATGGGCACCAGCGCCGGTCATGTTAAAGGAACCTCTGCATTGACCTGATGTCGCTGCGTCTTCTCCGCATGCTCCATCTTCTGAAGCTTCTGCGTCAAACTTCGCAGACCATCCTCTCCTGCTAATATAGTACCAGAAATAACACCAGCTTGCGATTATAACATTATTCTGGTTGAAAAACGTGCGTTTGGGCGTGGAGGTCTCTCGTCTGACCGTGTCAAATTGTTTCTGTTTTTTTTTATGTTTATTGCTTAGCCATGCGGTTGCCTGAATAACAGGTCATCTAAAACTGGTGGGTGGTGCAAGCCAGCGTGACCAGCATGGAGGTGGAGTGCAGATCAGCGTTAAGCGAGTGGGTGATAGGAGTTTATGACTAACAAACACGGAAGTGGTTTGACATACTGCAATGAACCATAATGTACACAGTGGCAAACTGAGTTTGCATGTGTCTTGCGTGTACGGATCCGGATAAAATACCGAATCGCGTGCCAATCGGCATCCGATCGGCATCCATGCGTCCAGCATGAGCGAATTGAATCAGCGCGACATTTCGCAAATTTGATACCCCCGCGGCAACCCGCGCCAACATGCACAAAATACTCTTGCGACTGCTTGCCACGAGGCCGTTGCCATTCCAACCGCCAACGACATCGATGCTGTGTAGAACGTTAAAACATGGCATTTGCGCCTGCAGGTGATCCAAGCCGACCAGTACAGATGTGGACAAGTGCATCAGATGCCATATCATAAATAAGCAGCACCACAAGCCATCTCAGATGGATTGGGGGGGGATGGAGAGGCTGACCGAGACTTGCAGAGGGTCGAGAGAAGCAGAGTCCGCCCCCAGAGTGATCTCTCAAAATGCACCATGGAGCATTTTACGTGCGGAAACAGGACCCGAGCGGGATCCGCTTTCGGCCGCTGTGGCGCTCTGAAAAATGGTTCTCGTGCGGGTCCCGTTCGAACGCTGAACAATTTCGGTAAAACCCGACCGTCGCTCGGCAACGTCAACGCGTCGTGGCCCGTTTAGCAAGAGCTTCCCGTGCTTGGGCAAAATCCTCCATGGTGACGTCTGACTGCTGGAGGGAGCAGATCAAAGTGACAGCGTGCTCTGCAGAATCATTACGGTGAAGCCCGAAACAGACTCCAGACGCAAGCCGTACTTACTAGATACCGTTTCCAAAACGTAAAGACATACAAGTCATGATTTATCTCGAGCCCACACACGTATCCAAAAGAAATCGTAATAATTAAAAAACTGTTTGCGACAACATTGGCAAAACATATGAACGTCAAAATCAAAAACAAACTGTACGTCAATATCGAGCAAATCTCTTCACAAAGGAGGTTGGGAGGGGTGGAGCCAGCCCGAGAATATGCTAGCGGTGTTTGGGGGGGCCGCCAACCATGCACCCACGCAGCCGCTGAATAATGAACACTATTTCTTCCAAGTTGGGGACAAACTCCTCATTGCCGCAACTTGCACTCAACGTCGCAACACTGTCGTACACTTGTCCACATCTGTACTGCTCAGCTTGGTTCACATGCAGGTATGAATGGCAAAGGCCCCGCAGCAAGCAGTTGCAAAAGTATTCTGTGCATGTTGGCGCAGGTTGCCGTGAGGTCTCAAATTTGCGAAATGACGGGCTGATTTGGCACGCTTGTGCAGTATACACGAATGCCGATCGGCTGCCGATCGGCACGTGATCGGTATCCGATCGGCGCACATACATGCAGCGCAAACATTCAAATTCAGCTTGCCACTGTGCACATGATCGCTAATTATGTCAAATCACCACACAAACACATGCCAACATGCTCAGAACCCCCAATCACAACCCTTGCGGCGATCAGACATTCAGCGCGCAGTGGCTCGTCGCAAAAGCCAAGCTGCAATTTGCCGCGTCTTGGGTGAGCTCAAACATCCAGAGGATGCGCTAGATTCAGAATTTGGGCGAACTTAGCCCATACTTGTTAATCTCAATCCACATCCCCTTCCCTTTCAAGGCTGGCCTTGCACCACACCCTCCCACACCCTCCCACACCCTCGTCACGCTGGCTTGCACCACCTCCCCTTGCAGTTCTCAGGAAAACTCCCCCGAGGAGGCGGGTCCCCAGGAGCATCGGAACACCGAGAAAGCCACACAGATGAAGCAAAACCAAGAGCAAATTGAGCTTCCGCTGTATTGCCTTCGCTCACTAGCCGCTCACTGGGGCCCCCAACCCCATCTTTAAAAAAAGTGCCAGCTTTGGACGGTTTCGCAAGTGGAACATGCAGCACCTACGTCTGCGGTGCCGATCTATCAGCGCAACTGACAGTGCCGCTGATGGCAGCGTTGTTCGTTTGTTGTTTTTCACTTCTCGCGGTTTGGTATTGCATCGTTCCTTGTGAATTACCTTCAAGATAACGGAACTGACAAATATAACTATAGCAGCGAGCCACCGAGGCCAGCGAATCACTCTTTGTAAAGAACAATTTCAACCACATCGGCGTTTTGCCACGGTCGTTGTCTCTGCCGAGTGCCATCAGACATCGCCAAGAGACCTCTATAGTATGGCATATTCAAATTTCCATGTGGGCCGCAACTCGGTCACAAAATATCCACATAAGATTACAAACAAAAGCTGTCCCCTCTTGAGCTCATTGGGACAGCCTGTAATGCAGACAGGCTCACAAAGATTCCAGATAAAAATGCAATGGAAAACTTAGCCGTGTTCGATTCTGAAATCGAGCGCAAAAATACTTCCTAGGGGTGGTTGCCTGATGCGGGTGTCGGAGCCCAAGAGCCACAATCGGGGTTGGGGTGGAGGGTGTCCTACTGAGCAGATCCGGGTATTTAGGGACCGTCGGATTCAAAGATTCCAACATTGAATTGCGGCGGCCAGAATCTTCAGCAGCAACGACAAAATCAATCAGTATGATTGCTCACTGCGCCATCGACATGGACCTGCAGCAGAGGTCATAGTCCTTGATGGCGAGACAGGAATAGCTGGGCAGGAAACCTGCTCTCGCGCTACTCAACACATATACCCGAACTCATTAAAACATGAATCAAAGGACGAATGATTGCTTGATTATTGGTCCCTTTATCCTGGCACCTTCGACACGTGCGAGCCGTTGGGTGGGAAGGGGGGGCGACGTGCCCCTAAACAGCAACCGCGGGCCAAACAGCACCCGCGGGCCTCTCAAACGACTCTGTTCCCCGAACCTCGGGCAAAATTAATTTTGCGCAAATTCTCCGTCTGAGGAGTGACTTGCCCAATCACTTGTCTTATTGATGAATTTGTAGTCATGCATAAGCCAATGCACTGGAAACCTACTGTACACCATGGTCCATGGGTTGACTCAAACGAGCAGTTCACCGAACGAGTGGCTGGAGATCCATGTGCTTCCATCCAAGGGGCGAGTTTGACCGCCAAGTACACCCCACCGGACGAATAAGAAACTTCGGAATAAGAAATTGAGCCCTTGAATACCTAAAAGTATTCAAATTTATAAAATTTAAGGTCGGAAATCGAAAAAACCTTCCGCAAACCCATCCCAGACGTTCCTGGGAAGGTCGGGGGTCGAAGCCCCCCGACTTTGAGGGGGCGGGCAACCCCAAACATGGTCCGAAATGGTCCCGAACTGACCTCCCAAAAGTCCAGACCCCTCCGCCGGAAACGTGCATTTCTTATTCGACCGGCCGGGTGTATTGCCCAAATTGAAATATACCAGCAAACTTTAAAGCGGGAACGTCGATGCAGCCTTGATCCCTGGTTTGCCTTAATGCTTGGCATTGCATGTTGGATGGACGACTTTCACAACCCTTTTCAATCTGCCATCTAGAAAACAAATCCTGGGACTGGAAACGGGCATATCGAAAAAAAACACAGAAAACCTTTTGCCTCTTTCTGGGACCTAGTGCGATACTGCTACCAACAACCGTCCCATATGGAAGGAATACTATGTAAAACATGGATGCAATTCAACAAAAAGGTTGCCATTGTCCAAAGCATCTCTCGCCTCGTCGCTGTGCTTCTCTGTGTGCGTTGCATGGACATCTTTAGTTGAGTAGGATGGGGCAACTTATAATGCATTCAGCAACAGATCTGTTCGGAGACAGTCCCGGCTGCAAACCTTTGAGCTGAAACCTTCGGATCGAACCTCCAAATGCACAGAAACAAGTAAAACAATTAATTGGCAACGTTTCACAAAGATTATGGACCACGGCAGAATGCCATTTGGGATTGAAAACACGTCGTGGATAGCTCAGTGCAGCAGCCTTTTTCAGCAAACCACAATAAAACAAACATCTCCGGAATCAATACATGCCCATCTTCAAGAGGATGCTAACGCTTTAGTCGGTGGTTTGCAGTCTGAGGCCTAGACTTGGGGACCTACAATGCGGGACCTACAATCTCAAGCTACCAATTTTGGAGCTGCCAACGCACTTAACTGTCAATGTGAGGCTGACAATCAGAGTTAGAGGCCTACAGATGATGGGGTGATCACGTCGAGCTTGAGGGTACCAATCCCCCTGTATTGAAAGCTGAGGGAAACACACCGAGGCGCCAATGGTTCAAATCCTTGGAAACAGAGAGCAAAGCACCGCAGCTCGTTCTGTCCTTCGCTTTTCTGAGACCTTGCCTGCACACGCAGTGATGTCTTCAGAGGAATTGCTTTACAAAACTACTTTCGTATGTGTTCCCCTGGATCTATTTATCTGTAGCAGCCCTTTGGTAGCTTCCTCTGTGAAAATCGCTGCACGCTTTACACGGTCTGAAGTGAGCCATCCAGGCGTGATGTGCCGAAACCCGTGTTCGAGACAAGCGAGCCAGAATCTCTGAATCTGCGTGTGAAAAAGATTCAAACGTGATGTGCCGAAAACCATGCTCGAGACGAGCAAACCGGAATCTCCGAAACTGCGTTTGAAACATTGAATATGCTTCGTGGCGGGGTTGTGTGGATTGACGATTCCTACGAAATAAAATCAAATTAATAAGAGACAACACAGAAAAAAAAAACCTTTGGCGAATGAGCTCTGCAATAATTGTAGAAAGAGTTGGCGGCCCCGAGAAATTGGTCTGGATAGCAAGATTCATGCGCGTCCATGCTACACAGCCGCGGCACTTCGAGAAAACAACGGTTCAGACCAGCCCGACCAGCGCAACCCCCAAGAACAACTCCGCCCTCGAAGATGGAGAATGCCCGCCTGCGAAAGCCTCGGTTGGGGCGACGATACGGTTGTGAGATCCGTCTCGATGCCAGCAATCGCGCTCGTCGGCGTTGTGATCGAAAATGTCCATCTCTCCGGAGCGGAGCCAGCAGAGGCCAGCGGAGGAGCCCGTCTTCATGCGCACCCGGTTAGTGACTCGTGACTGGACCTTCCAAAATTGGCCTACCGGTAAAACACTTGTGAGTTGTGACTTTCACATCTGTTTCGAGTTTTCGCTAGACTGGCGAGACATTATCCAAGTGCGATCGGTTACACATGCTCTTGAAAACTTGTACACAAGCAGCAGAGAAGAAAAAGATTACCCAGATCCGCAGATCGTTGTTTGTCCACATGTCGTTGAAATGTAATTCATCATCGAGTGCTTCAATTGTTCATATTTTGGCCCAAATGATAGGCATTCGGAATCCAACTGTGGCCAACGTGGCCAAAAATGTGATGCATAACTTGCTTCTAGCCTTTGAAAACACATGTGCCTGAAACAAGTACGAACACATCGATTCAACAAACCGAAACATCCGGTAGGGTATCCCGCAACATGAAGGGCCTACTTGTGCGTTGGATACCTTGACCCGCATCAAAACTCCAGCGTGGTGTCGACTTGATATTGGTTTGCAAAGCTTCATTGGATATCAGATAACATCCCGCATGGTTCACTCCCAATTCGAATCCGTACCCCCATCAAATTAGTCAACCTCTCGACTCACCCACCCATGTCGGGATCAAGACTCCTCAAACGTATACTCACAAACCAACACATCCACGCACCACAAACAACCGGCAAACAATGCATTATGAGCACAAGAACGCAGCCCTGAACATGTTTACAAGCGTACCCCATTCAGATCCGAACACACTCAAACATTGGAAATGAGTAGTGATCTCAGAACAGTGCTCTGCGAACAACGCCGCTCATCAGTCTATCAACACAAATGAGATACAACTCTCGTCCGCAACTCCATGTTTATGGTAAACAACATGAATGGTCCGGTATCCTAAAGACCACGCATTGACCAACTAGCCTGTCCTCCAGAGACAACAATAAACAAACTTCTGC
>Ga0099797_101591_pt1 | contig 11590 bp, 8 predicted proteins | sample Uncmet_Sort48C_1_FD_89871 | JGI IMG/M metagenome (GOLD analysis project Ga0099797, IMG submission 89871) | Marine eukaryotic communities from CALCOFI LINE 67, Pacific Ocean - C012_Sort48C_1 | ecosystem: Environmental > Aquatic > Marine > Oceanic | place: Pacific Ocean: Monterey Bay | collected... | reverse complement strand
AACCTTATACCCTGGTAAATATGAGTTTATATTCAAAACCCATAGATGACATGGGGGACATTTGCAAAAAAGATGCCTACTGATTTTTCTGTCTTACCAACTGCATGACAAATGTTCTCATTCCGAGCATTTATTCTCCTATATATAACAAACTACGTTGGGGAGTTTTGGGAGGCTCTTAAAAAAACCACGTTTTCTTGAATATATTGATCTTATATGGTGCATTTATTTCCATAAAGTCGACAGTGAAAGTGAAAGATTAGGACCTTCTCAGTGCAAATTTTGGGGGTCATGGCAGAAGGAATGCCCGAGATATTAAGCAAAGTGTATAAAACCTCTTAAATCATCCCACCTCAGCGGTTCTCAGAGGTGGACAAGTATGAAACTAGGAACAAACGTTGGAAGTAATAAAACATTAATAAGAAAGTAATAAGAACAACATGAAATTAATGGTTGATATTAGTTAACGAGATGATAACACGATACGATACACGCCAGGTATTAACTTGAAAGCCTTAAATACCTTTTAGATATCCAAAATACGGCAAGATAAAAATGTAAATGTTTTTCCAATGGAAGGTGGCATGCCATGGTATAAAGATGTTATAACAACGAATAGTCATCATTAACCTCTATTCATATTATAGCAAATTGAAATAATAGCCAATTAGGCATCAGTTATCGGCTAACCTATGACCTATAAACAGGGGCGGAAAATATGATTATGATTATAAAAAAAAGTTAATGTTAACGTACATTTTGCAATATAATGCTTTTAAGAAAAATATCATTAAGATTGAGAATAACAGTTAATGGAGTTCTTTACGCTGTTTTTCTTTGTACAAACAAAGAAAATTTTGTATGCATCCGTTATTGTCATAACATTGTCAGATTTCCATTATCACATGATTGGCTAGAGTTGTTCTCAAAGCCGGATTTTGTTTCAGTTGTAAATTTGAATTGCCTGGGAACCAATTGATTACATATCCCTTATATCTCTAAATATACATGGATGATCTATGCATCGCCACAATTTAAGCTTAAAGAAAATGAATCATGTTCATGATAGGCAATAGACTTTATAGATGATGTCGAACTGTTTGCAACATTGCTTCCATTACTTGAGGATATTTCTTTCTTTATCTCGTGCACTTGTACGACAGACATATCATAGAACATTCTATGGGACCTAAGGTGTGTATTTTAAGTTAACGAAGCCGGCCGGGACCAAATTCTAGCTACATAGTGTCATGGCTGGCAATACTTGAAAATTCTAACAGAAAGTTTTCAATAACATCGGGTTAAGTGCGATTATTATTGAATATACTTGCTATCACTGATAGTATCAGGAACCTTATTATAAAAAAACAACATTGCCTAAGGAATAGAAACTCAAAAAATCATATTTTAAAATACATAAACGCGTGAGAAAAAAATGCAGCAAACAACCTACTGATACTTGTTTTTTGAGAATTTAAGCAAGTAATAAAATATTAATTCTGCTGGCATAATGGCATCGTTTGTTTGTTATTGTTTAAATGTTGCTTGTTCAGGGCGCAAAAGATTTCTCGAATTCAGATTTTATATTTTGTCGAATATGAGTATATTGTAGGTCATAACTTCTGTTGATGTATTCTAGAAATGCTCGTGGTTTACTTCATCAAAATTGCCACTCTAATTCGAAAGGCGCCATGTCATTCAGCGTACGTCCAAGTATGTTAAAAGTGAGTTTAAGATGAGAACAACGATGTAGATGGTAATGGCCCCTTGCAATGCTAAACTCATTTCAGAAAGTAATTAACGTTCTAAAGTTCTTTTATGTCTCGACAGCTGTTATCAAAATTCTTTCTTCTTAAGGGACCGTCTCCAAATTACGGCAAATCTTGACTTTTCATTGGTTCACCAGTCTCTAGCGTGATTGGTTAATCCTAAATGCTGCCCATGGCACCAACGAGTTCACTCGGCAATGGTCACTTGTAATAGCGATAATTTGGAGACGGTCCCTAAGTCTAAGCATTGCCTACTTGATCTGATATGTTAAAATTTGAACGCTTCCAAATTTGTGCACTTATATGTGAAGACGAATTGATCCCTCGACAAAGTTGTAAACTTGTAAACTACTTAGAATAGAACAATAGAACAGTCCTCTCTCCAATTAGCTGTCACCATTGGTGCAAAGAAAAGTGTCCGCTAATTGGAAGTGTCCGCCTTTTAGAAAGTTTTTTCTTATCGACCCCAACTTTGATACTAGAACTGAATTTCCTATAAAAATGGGTATTAGAGTAAGTAGTAGTTAAAGGGACCATGTCAGACAAAGAAAGGAGATAAATAATTCGATTTTATGCAATAGCTAAGTTTTTAAATACCTCATTTTCCATTCCTAAATTTCGGCTGCCTTTTTTAATTTTCCTCTCGTGGGGTGGAGGGGCGAAAATAAGAGTGAGCGAAATATTACTCAATAACAAGGGGTAAATATTAAAGGGGAAAATATATTTGAGGAAACACTTGGAAGTAGGTTAAAATCCGATTTTTACCTGTTAGAAGCAATGATAGAAACTTTCAGAAAAGACTAGATAAGAAGCTGTGGCTAAAAACTAAAAGTATAAAAAACAATGTGCAAAGAGGTGCGAAAATTAAAGGGTCGAATGTTTAAGGGAGCGATTGGGTTACGCGAAATTTGAATAAGAACTAGAATAGAAATTAAAGGGTCGAATGTTTAAGAGAGCGATTGGGTTACGCGAAATTTGAATACGAACTAGATGATAAAGTTTCTAAGTGCTTTAAATAAATAATTGAAATCTAATAATTTATTTTCTTTTCCAATACTGGCTCCCAAAATTTTTGACCTGTCCGCTAATTGGAAAGAGAAAAAGGCTAAATTTATCGTTTATTGTAAAAAAATTGTCCGCTAATTAGACTGTCCGCTAATTAAATGTCCGCTTTTTGGAATGTTTTATATGAGAATTTGACTGGAAAATGGCCGGTGAAAAAAACATTGTCCGCTAATTGGAGGTGTCCTACTTTTGGAGTGTCCGTTAATTGGAGAGATAAAATTGGTTGTACGATAACGAGAAATAACTTGTTCGTACAGCTTTTATGCATATTACAGTCGGAAAATCATTTAAAAAAATTTACGTATAAACATGTCCATTAATGTTTTAACATGTATGTAATTCTACTCATAGATGATAGATTGGTATTCTTTTAATTACGATAAGGCCAATTATTAGCAGTCATCGCAAAATTCGTTAAATCAAATAACTTCTGTAAGGGCACACTTTTTTATTTCTGTGTTTCTGGTGGCCCGACCGGGTCAAATTTGTGTTCCGGGTCGCCGGAAAAAAAATTTGCTCTCTCCCTTGCTTGTCCAGTTGTCTTAAATTTAGATTTTCCCCTTAAATTACACGTCTCTTCGATTTCGCGCCGGTTTTTTGGTTAATGATTTTTTTTTCTTTTTTAGGTCAGTAGTGTGAAATAGGTGCATCTGAGCCACTTTTTTGAGGCATGAAACTCATCCTCCCCGAGCCAAATTCTACGGCCGCCATCTTGGATAAATTATGCTTAGTCATCACCACCAACCTTCGCGAGAACCTTTTATAACAAAAAATTCACCAACCGACCGACAGACAGACTGCCCCGCCCCCTTGAAAATGGGCACCAACCCCCAAAATAACCCAAAATTCAAAGTCATTGGATTACATTGAAAATTGGTACCACTAGGTAAAATTAATCGAAGATTTCAAAAATCGCGGTCTCAACGACTAAAAACGATGACGTCATCAGCTACAGCCCCACCTAACAACCGTTGCCAAGGACGAGAAATAATGGTTCCGAACGGCCAATCAACTAGAAATTTCGCGTGTTAGACAAGTTCGATACGGCGAAACCGAAAATCTCAATCTCGAAAACTGAAAACCCAAGAATTGACCACGCCTACGCCCCACCCCTCAAAAATTTCAATGTTGTCAAATCAACCTAAAAATTGGTAGCAGTTAGTAAAATTGGATGAGAAATCCAAAAATCACGATCCCGAGACCTAAAAATCAAAGGATCGACCACACCCAAGTCCTGATGTGACTCACTTTGAGTCACATGAGTCACATATATAAAAGTGAGGCACAAAGTGAGGCACAACGTGAGTCACAAGAAAGATTCCATCCAAAAAATGACCCGGAAATTTGCGACAACCTCTAGCCACATGCACGCTATTAAGGATTGGTTTTGAGAAAAATAAACTAATCGAACAAGAAAGACGATACCTTCCGAGGCCCACCCGCTGTCCAGATTTGGTAAAAGATACCAAACCCCTCGGCATAATATCTTTATTGTCCAATTAATCGTAAATGAAAACAAACAATATTTATTTTATTTTCTTCAATAACAATAATAATACAATAACCGTAATATAAATTTCCTAAGATATGCTATTTACAATATGCTATTTACAACACATTTAAGTCCTTTTTGATAGCTTCAATCATTGATCTCCATTTTCCTCATCATAATCGTCAACAACAATGTACGATCCTTTTGTAGCTTCCGTTCCAGTATTTTCAAGAGATGAGCAATTTCCAATTTCATTCGATCTCTCTTTACCGTAAATGATACTGTTTTCAATTTATCGTTATCATGCTTAGTTTTCATATTATTCCAACAATGTTCTTGAAAGCTTAAGTTTCCTTCTGATGATTATGTTGTAGACGCTAGCTAAGTCGAGAGCTTTCGGCGAATGAATGATCAGTTATCCAATGCAGTCATTTATAACAATCAAGAAGCCAATCAGATTGAAGATGTAATGAATTAGTCGGTGAACATTTCTCTATACATTTGTAAATAACTCTTTTGGGTAGCATTCAAAACGTCTTCGGTGATCGCCCTTTTTCGTACAAGATTGTCAAGATCTCGACCAAGTTTCATCTGATAGTACCATTTTTCACACCTGTTATCCCTTTGCCATGTACTTCCATTCCATTTCAACTTCAGAATTGGTATTTTATTACGACGTTTATGATCATCTTGTACCTTTACACTCGATGGTTCCAAGTTCTGATGACATCTACTTGTACACTTCTTTTTGTGTCGCCAAAGTGAGCGATGACATGACAAGGTTTTTCCACATTTTTCACAAGATTTTCTACGATCTTCTTTCTTCTCAACACTTTTCGCTGGCATATTATCAGCTTTTAAATCCTTATGTAAATCTTTAATGCTATTCATGATGATGTTCACTCGTTAAAGGTTAGCAAAGAAATGAAAGATTGTCCGATCAACTTTGCTTTTAAATGATCCTTCTGAAATGGTTTATTTTATAGTCAATAGACAAATCAATGGTCAATAGACCAAAAATGATGCCCGGGCATGTCCGACGAAAAGGGAAATTCCCTAAAAACTCAACGATTGCGCAATCGTGAATAACCAGATATTGAACTTTGTACCCTGATCCTTCGAGAAGTTTCTGTCTAACAATGTTACCGAAGATAATTACAATGCTACCGAAAAGGTTATATCGTTAATTGGATATATTTTCAATTATATCCTCAATTGGGTATATTTTATATTAGTTATATCGTTAATTGGGTATATTTTCAATTAGTTATATCGTCAATTGGATATATTTTCAATTAGTTATATCTTCAATTGGGTATATTTTATATTAGTTGTATCGACAATTGGGTATATTTTCAATAGTTTTATCGTCAATTGGGTATATTTTCAGTTAGTTGTATCGTCAATTGGGTATATTTTCAATAGTTTTATCGTCAATTGGGTATATTTTAGATTCAGAAATATCGCCAATTGGGTATATTTTAAATTCAGATATATCCTCAATTGGGTATATTTTCAATAGTTTTATCGTCAATTGAAGATATTTTATATTAGTTATATCGTCAATTGGGTATATTTTCAATTAGTTTTATCGTCAATTGAGTATATTTTCAGTTAGTTGTATCGTCAATTGGGTATATTTTCAATAGTTTCATCGTCAATTGGGTATATTTTAAATTCAGATATATCACACAATATTTCTAGTTGCTGATTGTTATAATAGGTTATTGATTTCCCTTAACTAAACATCATTAAAGGTTAATGGTCAATATCTTGATTCAATTATCAAATCATCTTGATGCCTAACAATGCAATGTATTCTAATGTAATTTGATAAATACAATGTTACTTCAATGTTAAATAATTGAAGTCATTGCATTTTAAAACATGTTTTATTTCTTTTGTTTTGTTTTGATATCAAATTTAATATTCAATGATTATCTGAATTAAAATGCAATAGAATACCGTAAGGGCGCACATGTAAGGGCATGCCCTTATACGTGAAATTCGCCTTTTTTCGATTTTTTTTTTAAATTTCGATCATGTATAAGGGCTGCCCTTATATTTTTCCCCGGATATAAGGGCGTATTTTCCACTTGAATCGAATGTTCGATTTAAAATCGCGGATTGTAGAAAGAGCACAGTTAAATGGCTCGATCCCGCGAATTAGGCTTTACAATGCTTTACAAGATTGAATTTATGGGTCCTATTCGAGGACATCATGTCTATAAAGATAGTTGGACACCGATTTTGGGAGAAAAACTCATATGTAAACCCGACCCAAGGGACGAAGCACTTTAACTGAGATATAAGTGCATGCCCTTATATCCGGGTATAAGGACATGTCCTTATATAAACGGAGGCCCTTATATGTGCGCCCTTACGGTAACATGTTTCTCTTGAATTACTTTTTGTAGGGCTCGGCCTGTAATTATATCAGCTAAGTGGTTCATTTTGTTTATTTATTTTGATTGATTTTTGTTGATATGCTTTTGTGTGTATGAGTATCCGCCGCTCAGCTTCCTGAATTTGTTACAATTCGTCATAACCTTCTGCATACATTAAACATGGTGCTCTGTATTAGTACTAACCGTTAGTAACTATTGTTGTTACAGTTATGTTAATTCTTACCCCTTTTATGGTCTTTAATCTCTCTAACATCTTTTACAATTACTTCCTTTTGGGCTTCCTTGTGATATTTGACTGATTTTATAAGCGCCCTGGCTAGCCTATTATGGATGGTTTTACTTGGGTTAAGATGATACATCCTTACCAATGATTTTTTTATTGAGTGTTCTTGCATTATCTGGCATTGGTATAGTACATATATATTTTCTGAATTGCATACCTGTTGGAACCCTAATGGGAAGGGAGGTGGGTTTCTGTTTGTTTGTTTCTGTGTTTCTGTGTTTATGCTCCAAACCCACTTGATTTGAATCTTCTGAATAGCAAATCTGCATGGATAAACTCTAAGACAGCACAAATATTCTCAGAACTTCTATTAATCTAAAGATCATGAAGATCATGATACTTTTTTTTCTGTTCCCTATTTCCTCAATCTCATACTTACAATAAATGAGAGGGTTGGTCAGTCCCGTAGCTGGCATGGAATTAGAGGAGGGGCTAGTCATAGAAAATAATTTTTTAAGAGGGGCTACACCTTATACACCGCAAAATAAAAACGAAATTTGCGCAACATCCAATTCTACAACCAATTCCCTTCCAGTCACAAAAATGTACGCACAGGAGACATGAAATCTTATTTGAAAATCGTAATCGATTTTTGAGCTATAAATTGTCGAAGTTGGGATCTACACGCAAATTTTGGATGATATCATAGCAAAATGACCCTAAAACGCCCCTTCCTAAAACACCTTTTTGTATCTCTTTCATTTTTAGGCTTTGAGGATTAGTATGCATTAATACGCCGACTCCCATAACGCCGACTCCCATTACGCCGACTCCCATTACGCCAAATTTTCGGTCCAATGGGACAAAAAACTTTTTCGGCACAATGGGACAATATATACTTAGATTTGTTGTCCCATTACGCCGACTCCCATTACGCCGAATATTTTCAGTGTAATAGGACAGCTTTTTATATTTTTTTATAATTTCTCATCACGCCGAACATTTTCGGGGTCATAATAGTTGTGCTGGTTGGAAAAAGATTGAGAAAATTTTCCGTCAATGTCTTACATAGAGATTTTAGTTCTTTTTAACAGAATGTAATTGACCCCCCCCCCCCTCTTCCCCGTCCCCAAATCCTTTTAACAGACAATTTCTGCCAAATCGACAAAAAATATCGCTAGAAAAAGTTACCAAAGTTAAATTACAGCCATCAACGTTACATCTATAGTAATATTTCCCATTTTTTCTTTTATTTCTTTTATAAATATAATTATCGACTAATAGTAACTGACCTCCGCGTTCTCCTGCAACATAACGTCCGTTAACAGCAACCATCATAAAAAATTATGATTTGAAAATAGAATACACATTTTGATAGAATATATTCTTATATGACGTCAATTGGATCCACATAAAATGGCAATGATTATATATTACATTGCACTGCAGGGGGTTCCTCAGAATTTTTTATTAATAAAACAAATAATAACACAAATAAGATATTCGTTGTAAGGGGAGTCGACGTAATGGGAGTACATGTAATGGGAGTCGGCGTAATGGGAGATAAATTGTTAAAAAATCTTTCCCATTACGCCGACTCTTTTTCAAAAAGCCGTTTGCTTTATAATGGGACATTCTTTTTCAAAAATCCCTTTTCGGTGTAATGGGACATTTGTAAAAAAAAAAGAAATGTCCCATTACAGCGAAAATTTCGGCGTAATGGGAGTCGGCGTAATGGGAGTCGGTGTAATGGGAGTCGGTGTAATGGGAGTCGGTGTAATAGGAGTCGGTGTAATGGGAATTCACCTAATTTGAGCATGTACGGACAACATTAAGGCAAAAACTTGTGAGAAGCTGAATTTTGAATTTCGAACTTTTATTGTTTGGATTTTTAAGCCCAATTTTGGGCTAAAAGGCCAAATTGGGGCCAAATACATGCCAAAATGACCCACATTTTTTTACCTTGATTTTGTGTATAATGGTCAAAAAAATCAGATTTAAGGCAACCACAGTTGATGGTAATGTGCATGCGTGCATGCGTGCGAGCGAGCTAGCGCTACTGTAGTGAGCTAGCGCAAGCCAGTGCGTCCATACATGGTTCATGGATAAATCTTGGGGGCAAATTTTCCGGGAATATCAATAAGTATCTTCGTTAAATTAAAGATACCTTAAATGTATTCATTTTTTGCGCACAGTAGATCTAAAACGCGTGTAAATTGATACCGGAATCGCGCGCAGTAGAAAGGAACGCAAAAATCAACACGTGCCAAAATAATATTCTTACAATTGAGTAAGATATTATTTTGCATTATCTTATCACCAGATTGGGTAAGCAATAGTTGGAAATTAATCATTCTTGCACTAGGTGTTGTAGTTGCATCCAGCAAGTAGGAATGTCACAAACAAAATAGGTTTGAGTGCGACATAAAAAATGGGAATTAACTTGTAACATTATGATGGAGGACAATTTTAAATTTTGCCAGGAGGTGCTAAAAGGCACAGACATATTATTCAGGAGGTGCTAAGCCCCTCCTAGCCCCCCTTCAGCTACGGGCCTGGGGTTGGTTGCTCCAAGCTTTTCCATATGAAAATCTAATCTCAATTTAAAAAAAAATTGCCTCTTCAAAAATATGGTCTACATTTCTAAAAAATTATGTCTCTAAAAGTCTTTTTAACCTAAGTCTATTTTGTCTATACCTGTCTATATTTGTAATTAAAGACTTTATACTTGGTCTATTAACTTTTGGGAACACTGGAGTGGGTATGTCTTCCGACCTGATTTGATGGTGATTACATATTCTTAGAAAATTCCTGATGACCCTTACTGGGTTCTCAATTGCCTGAAAAGTCTGGAAAAGTCTGGAAAAATCAGTTGTTTTTAGAAACTGTCTGGAAAAGTCTGGAAAAAGTCTGGAATTTTAGGCTTTTTTAATATTTTGGTCTGGAAAAGTCCTTTTATTCATCCAGCCTTCTTAAATCTATTTGCATTTAGTATGAAAATACCAAGCGCTATCGCATTTAGTTCTTTGCACACCACCCAATGCATGCAGTTAGTACCCAAAGTACTAACTGATTTAGGAAATTTTCAACAGACCACCACCATGTACTATCCGGCATACTGTCCGGTACTAACTGCTTGACCCCCCCCCCTGTTTTACAAATTATTATATTTCACTATGGTGTTTGTACTAGCTAACTTGTTGAAAAGTTTTGATCGTGATATGTTTATTTAAAAACTATTCAATTCTATTAATAAAATATTGATGATTCTAATTTTAGTTAAGTCGTGATAACGGATATTTTTGTTAACTTCTTCTACGGAACAGCAAATTAAGATAATATTGTATGAAATTGTAAGTTGAATTCAACCTAATTAACAATTTATTTGCATCTTTGTCACAAGGAGCCACTCAAATTCATTTGGCGCCTAAATAATGATGTCCATTCACTTAGCAAGACTTCGAAACGTACTTGACAATCTGTAACATATATGTACCTAGGATTGATAAGATTATCTTAACAATTCCATTCAAAAAAATAATGAACAAAGCTGTTTGTTTAGCAGTGTATCATGCATTTACGACATCCATCGATTGATTTACAACTGGATTACACAATACATTTAACCTACTTATTTCTGATATGGTCACAGTTTCAACTCTGACTAGAGGAAGCCCGTTGAATAAAAGCGGGGAAAATTTGTTATGGAACGACATATTTTTGTTGTAATGGCCAACTTATATCGCACCATGTCGTTCTTATGTCGTTTCTGCAATAGAAATGTTGAATGTGAAATTTGAAAAATATGGCATCACTTTCTATCGCATGACAACATTGAGCTGTGTGAGTTTTTTTAGTTCCATCGTATAATTTTGAAATAGTTGTATTTCCAGCACAAGATTGTGTCACAATTCCAATATTTTTATAACAATTTTAACCATCACATCTTAACTCTAATCCAAATGTTTTTCTTATTGATATCGCAAAAATATGAATGAAAATAAAGATTGTTTTTTCATCCTCTAATCACTTTACAACCTTTTCCTGGTTTTAATGATGGGAGATTCATAGAGATTTGAAGACCAGCCTCTTCTTCCTCGCCGTCGTCGAATGTCTTTCCACACGGATGTCTTATGATTATTTTTAGGATCTAAGGAGTACAATGCTGTTACTCAAGTAATTCCAATCTATGTCACTACGGATCCTGTTAAATATATATGTGCTTCTATTGCACACAGGAAGGACACTTGAGAAGACCATAAATCGCGACGACCTGAAAGCAACTTGTTGAAAAGTAACCGTAGCATTTTCTAATGCAGTCAGAATACATGTTAACGCTAATGCACAGTAGTGGCATCAAAGGTTTTATAGGGGCATGCATCCCCACTAACAAAATCGTATTGTAAAATATATGTGGCGATAAATACACACTTTTCTTTTTATAAGAATATTTTTTTTAAGAATCACGAGGCTCAAATCCATAAAAACTAAGAATATTCTAAGAATCAAAAGGCTCGGTTGACTCACATAAGAATCTCTTTAACGCATTTGTGGAAGAGAAAGAAGTTTTCTTCGTGTCCACTGACATCTATGTATATATCTATTTTACACCACTTTGGCTTCCTTAGATACA
>Ga0099797_101590_pt1:2500-11594 | contig 11594 bp, 15 predicted proteins | sample Uncmet_Sort48C_1_FD_89871 | JGI IMG/M metagenome (GOLD analysis project Ga0099797, IMG submission 89871) | Marine eukaryotic communities from CALCOFI LINE 67, Pacific Ocean - C012_Sort48C_1 | ecosystem: Environmental > Aquatic > Marine > Oceanic | place: Pacific Ocean: Monterey Bay... | reverse complement strand
GGTGGCGGTGGTGGTAGTAGTAGCAGTAGTAGTGGTAGTAGTGGTAGCAGTAGTAGTAGTAGTGGTAGTGGTAGTGGTAGCAGTAGTAGTGGTGGTAGTGGTGGTAGTAGTAGTGGTAGTGGTAGTGGTAGTGGTGGTGGTAGTGGTAGTAGTAGTAGTGGTGGTGGTGGGGGTAGTAGTGGTGGTGGTAGTGGTAGTGGTAGTAGTAGTGGTGGTGTGGTAGTGGTAGTAGTAGTAGTAGTAGTAGTGGTGGTGGTGGTATTTAGACTCCCCCCCCCCCAGCCAGCGTGTAAGTGCTTTTCAGCGTTGCCCGTAGTTACCACGACTCGCCTGCTTGCGCCTCGCACACCAGCAGCACCTGGACATGTCCGAACGCCGTGTGGTGGGTTCGCAGACGCCACCGGACGCCACACGGAGTTGCATGGAGGCGCCGATGGTGATGAAGGCGTCTGGTGCAATTTTCACAGGGAAAGTTTCACAAAACACACAGCAGTATTCGAGCACATATATATATATATATATATATATACATATATATATACATATTATACATATATGAATATATCATACAATATGGATGTTCGAGCACGTATATATTTATTTCACACTATACGAATGTTCGAGCACATACATTTGACACAATACCCCTCGGCGGCCCGCACCGAGGATTCAGTCAATCCAATGTCGCCAATGGAGTCAACACCTGCCCGTATCCCTTTTGAGGCATCAGCACGCTCGTCCATGTAAGCGCATGTCGTTGGCACATGCATGCCCGTACGCCGTATTACCGCCGCCCATTCCATTCGTGTATGCATGGCCAACACAGAACTACTACTACTACACACATACACACACACACACACACTGCGGCGTTCTCAGTGTACATGATGATATATGCATGACCAACACAGAACTACAACCCCCCCAAACACACACACACACACACACACACACACACACACACTGTGGACTTCGTGGTGTGCATGATAATGACAGGTGGCCTCCGGACCACGGTGCGGCCTGCCCCTAGTAACCACGTGACCCCGTGAAGCCACATACGCGCCAGCTGTGGTCAGTGACGTGGTCGGTAGTGTTCGGACCGTCACGTGACACGCGCTGGGGCATGCGGTGGTTGCGTCCCGTGCACGCTCCCCCTACGATGAGCGGGTATGTCACGTGACGGTCCCCCTACGACGAGCGGGTGTGGACCCGGCGGCGACGAATCACGAGCAGTTCCAAGGGCTCTTTCAGCACCAGCGTCTTGCCCTTGGACACCATAACAATCACAACACCCCCCAAAATACACACACACATACACACACACATACATACACATACATACATACATACATACATACATACACACACATATACACACATACATACACACATACACACACACACACACACACACACACGACAAAAAGAAAGAACGAAAGAAAATCCACCACGAGAAGACAAGTCAGCACATACACACACGCATGATGGTTCTGGCGAGCACGGAGTGTCTGATGAAGCAGTCATCGCCATTATGGACAGGCACATGGCAGCTTCCATGCAGGGGGCACACTACCACCACCGCCGCCGCCACCGCCACCACCGCGACTAACACCACAACCACTACCACTACCCCTTCCACTACTACTAGTAGTAGTAATACCACCATCACCATCACCATCATTACCACCATCACCATCACTATCATCGCCACCATCACCATCACCACCACCATGAGTTGAATATAAAAAATCCGGCACAGAAATTATTGAGAGTAGTAACAAGAACATTTATAAGACGCCACTGACATATGATGTTTGCATGTGCGTGCATGTGTATGTATGTATGTATGTATGTATGTATGTATGTGTATGTATGTGTGTGTGTGTGTATGTGTATGTATATGTGTGTGTGTGTATGTGTATGTATGTATGTATGTGTATGAATGTATGTATATGTGTGTGGGTGTGTGTATGTATGCATGTATGTATGTGTATGAATGTATGTGTGTGTGTGGGTGTGTGTGGGTGTGTGGGTACGTGTTTGCGTATGTTTGGTTCTTCTAGCAGAGTTCTATAGGTCCGCTTCCAGTGGCTCCTTTACCCATGTCAACGGCTGCCACAAGCATCATCTTCCACTTACTTCAAGCCCCCACATATCCAGGAGCATGCCAATAGAGCGACCGCTTGAACGCACCTGGCCCGGGGCCATGCAAACCGTGTACGCAGCGACATCATGTTCGTCTAAGGTGGTCAGTGGTTGCCGTCGTCGCCCGCTCACGCACACAGACACGGCACGAGGAGGGGGAGGGGAATATCTCGCTCTCTCTCTCGCTCTATATAAACATATATACAAATACATATATACACATATATATATATATATGCGTGTGTGTGTGTGTGTGTGTGTGTGTGTGTGTGTGTGTGTGTGGACGGGGAGGCACCTGGTACGTCATCCAGACCTCCGCGCTGGAGTTACGACCAACAAGAAAGGCGACGGTGGCAAGGAAGTCGTTGAAGCATGCGGGCTCGTACAGACAGTCGGCAGCCAACACAATGTCCTACACCCGTCACACGCGAACGTCAGCCACGGACATCAAAGACATGCCCGGTAAGGGTGCTGCTGGTGGGGGAGAAACTCGGGCAGGGAGGGCTGGACCAGAGACTCTGTACCTGGGGGGGGAGGTCAAGGAGCTGTGGCCCGTAGGTGCCCCACCGCAGCCGCGCAACAGTGATGTCGTCATGTTCCCCAAGAGATGCTGCCTTTCCTGATGATGATGATGATGATGTCGTTGTTGTGTTTGTTGCTCTTGGTGCTGGTGTTGTTGCTGTAGTGAATGGAGACGTTTGGGACGTGGTGTGTCCGGCAATGCTGTTGGCGACGCTGCGGATGACGGGGTGAATGTCCACGTCTGTGATGGTCACATGGTGTGCCCCACATCCCCGGGCAACAAGCGCGGGGAGAGAGACCCCGGCGCCCAGCTCAAGAATCTTCTTGCCGCGCACCCTCCGGCGCTGCGCATACACAAACCTGAAGGGGCGAAGGAATGATGACCAGAGAAAGTGAAAATGTGTAAATATGGTCGTTCGTACATTGACTTGATTTTAGATATAACCATGTAAGCATATATATGTTATGTATATATGTATAAATATAAGCGCATGCATGTGAAATATCGAAATAAATTGTGAACTTTAACTTCATATATATATATGCACTGATTTCATGCTTTCAATTTTGTCATAGTATAACATACGAGCACAGCAACGAGAATTTAAATTTAAATTGATGGACGCAAGCGGCTCCGAATTCAAACGTAGGTATATACATGTATATGTTTATATATATTTATAATATATATTGTGTGTGTGTGTGTGTGTGTGTGTGTGTGGGTGGGTGGGTGTGCTTCAACTTCAGGTGGGGTACCTACTCTGCAAGGAGGACAGCGGACGGCCATAAATGCATGCCAATCGACACCATACGCAAATCCTTGGCAGCCGTCCCGCATTGGTAGTGGTTATGAAATCCAACGTGCAAACAACCACACCGTCATACTCGGTTAAGAAACCTTTACCAGTATTCGGTTATGATCGCCGTCATAACCACTGCAACCTCATTACCCACTTAAGGCCACGGCACAATGCCCTGCCACGGATCATGCATCAATGCGTCATACATTCATACATTCATACAGTGACCTTTTATGCGTAGGTGCACAAAGGTGCGGAGGGGTTTGGGGGGAGAAAACACAGACTACTGGTTCACCTCGACAATCATGACTCGAATGCCATTGCCGTCTCTGTCTTCATCGCCGAAGTCACACACAAGACGAGATACACCATCAACGCCCGTTCCTTCCCGCCGCTGCCGCATCCGCACAGCATCTAGACCCGCATAATCGCATCTGACGTCTGACATGGTGTAGTCCAGGACACCTGTGCCTGTGCCTGTGCCTGTGCCTGTGCCTGTGCCTGGGGAGGTATATTCAACCACCACTCCGTCACAACACGCCACTACACCTGCCGCTCGGTGCCGCCGCCTGTCGTGTCTCTCGCTGCATGGTCAACACCCGGGGCTCACTAGTGCCTGGTGGACCGGTCTTCGGCACCACCTCAGGCCAGACGCACACGTCACCGAGGCCGCCCTCGCACTCCGAGTCATCAAGAGGCCCTGAGGCCCCCGGCCGACTTGTAGGGGTCCACGCCCGTCTACCTCTACCGTGCCCAGGGTACGTCTAGAAAGTAGTCTAGCTACTACTAAGATACCCGGTGGCCTGGTAGTACCACCTGTAGCCTGTAGTGAAGCCTAGGTCTAGCTATAGACCTAGGCTCTAGGCTGCACAGTGTTACTCCAACGTCTCTCTACAAGTAGACGGTATACCCCGTACGTCCGTCCCCCGATAGTTTAGAGAGGTCTCTCTACCCGGTAATTTAGAGACGTCGAGAGACGACGGCAGTCGAGTCGGCGAGTTGTTCGGTCAGTGTCTTTTTTCCGTCCCGAATTTCCCCTCTGAATCTCTCTGATCAAAGGAGGAAAGTGGGTTCCCCAGCTCCCCAGGTAATTCCGCATACTCCACACCTCCACTACCCGTAGCGGTAAAAAGGTCTCTCTAGGCTAGACCTCTAGCTAGTGCGTACGTACGCGCTCTCTCTCTACTAGAGCTCTAGAGAGCAGCTCCCTAGACCCTCTAGCTAGACGGACGGAGCTTTCGCCAGCTTCGTTTACTAGAGGCTCTAGTTCAGGCTTTAGTTCAGTCGCCAGCATTCGCCAGACATTCCCCTCGACCGACAACTCAGACGGAGCGACGGACCCGGCTGAGGAAGAAAGAGCTTAATCGTTGCCGGGACACCCCCTGACTGTGCGGCTGCTTGCCACTTCCATGCTGAGACTCAAGCAGCCCTCACACAACGGTCTCCACCACTACCAATGTGTATCAACGTCCCCCGCCCCCCGCCCCTCCTCCTCCTCCCTTGGACTTGGCATTTCAGCACACGCGCGTGACGTGCGGCCAGGGCTTTTGTTGGAGCTCTCGTACACAAGTCAGTGTTGCACAAGCCCCCCAGGCCCCCACCAAAAGAGAACAACAAAAGCATCACCATGGAAACACGTCCATCGTGGTCGTGAAAGAAGTTCTCATTAAGCTTTGCGGCGTACGTACTAGTCTACCATGGACTACTTTAAGCGACGCGAGGAAATATGTGCATCATTATAGACTCTGTTGGTGCGGTTAGACTGTTACTAAAATCGTGGTACCATAGGGGGCTCACACATTCTACACGTTCAATATTATATTTAGAGAGTGAGACGGGTCACAATTGAGGTACCATGGCCGCCCCCTCTGTATTGGAATCGAACAAATCAAGCGCGGCCGGCAGCGTTGGTATTGGCATTGGAGCAGGGAGGTTCAACGCTTGCTGGTCCGCTACTGACTTGTACACTCGTCCATTTTCTATTTCTCCTGCACATTCTTCTTTTTCCTTTTGGTGCATAGTTCAAAAGATTGTACAGTTTGTGTGTGTGTTGGGGTGTAAGTGCGCGTATATATGTATAAAGTGCAATAATACATATACATTATTATACGTTTGGACGAATTAGTTACGTTCCTGAGAATCCCACCTCTACTCACAGCGACAATTCTTCGCATTTTCTTGTACAAAACCCTTATCAGAATCAGAATCAATTGTAACAAACCCTTTGAGGTTCCCTCCAGGCCACCCAAGTCATAAACCGCCCCCCCACATACATACACACGCCCGCCTTGGTATCAGGTGACTCTCTGACATGACTGGAAAACTGTAGGCACATCACAGACACTTTATATAGGCGCATCACATCATTTTATATAGACGCATCACAGACACTATAGAGGCACATCACCGACACTTTACATAGGCACATCATAGACACTCTATAGAAGCACATCATAGACACAGCATAGACACAGCATACAAACTTTATAGGGACATCATATACACATCATAGACACATCTTAAACACATCATCGTCACCCAAGGCTCATGATTTTCCGGTTGTTAAAATCGATAATTAAGGTTTTTTGAATTTTTTTTCTCCAACATCTTTAATATTGAAACGCGGCTAAATGGGCCTGAACCTCCATAATCAATCACTTACGCTCACAACACACATACAACACACACACACACATATACATACATATATATATATATACATATATATAAATGGATACACACTTCTGACTTACACTCTCTCGCACACGCATGTATACAAAGAAAAAGACAAGCCCTGATCCAAACCCCTGGAGTTAATCATGATATGATCGCGGGCTATTCTTTAACCTTCTGAATTTCCACCAGGCGGCGCTTCTGGTCCCTCAGACAGTCCGAAAGCAACTGTGACACAGCACAAGCAGACGACAGCGAGACAATGATGTAAGAAAGATACATGGAAATATACACCTATCCTACATTAATAGGGGGAGAAAAGAACAAACCGATACCCTTCACATCTCACCGATCGCAATTACAAACGAACATGCCACAAAATGATGCTTGTAACCCCTTTTCTGCAATAAAAAAGTCGATCACAAGGGGCTATCGAGCCGTGACTGAACACAACCTATCCTCATCGTTAGGTGTGTTGGGTGTTGGTGTACAATAGTACTCGATAAAGTATGAAATGATGTGAGAAGTGCGACAAATTCTACGTCTAGAAGGAGGTATGTGTGAGTGTGTGTGTGTGTGCACCTTCATGAGACACTGTCGCATCTCCGTCTCGGCGCTCAAACGCTCTGTCATCTTCTCTAGTTGCTCAATGGCTTTGTCTGCCTCGGCCTTGACAACGCTTTAATCGAAAGATCAAGAAAATATGAGTCGAGATGTGTGCATTTCAATAAAAACAAGTGGATGCCTTTTTTTTCCGGGGACAAACATTTCTCATCATCATCACGGGGAATTCTAAAGGTACACGAGGAATTAATTCTAGAGGCATGCGAGGAGAACTCACTCGATTTCGTTTCTATCTGTGCATGATGGGAGCCTCGACAGATCAAATACATTCCCGCTGGCGTGCGACGACGCTTCGAAGTTAAGCTTTTCATCAATCGTCCATCTGGTATGATAATCCTTGTTTCATTTCGTTAGAACAACAATCGATTTGCTATTTAGATTTCCCGTAGTGTTGGTGGGTGGCAGTGACATGGTGGCACGAGGTGTTGGCCAGAGGCGTGGTAGTTGGACGGCGTCGGTTGAGACTATCTTGCCTTCGAGCCAACACAAAACCTTCGTGCATTCAATCACATACCGACGATGAAGCACATCTCTCTAGTATACAATATGAAAACAACAACAATCTATAACAATCTATAGAGCCATTTTGGCTTTTTCTGAAAAGATAATTTCAAAAGAAAACAAAACAGTGCCCGCACAATTGAGGGAAGGGGGTTAGTACCTGAATTGATTGTGCGACTGTTGCAAGAGACATAGGGTCCACATCCATGTCCGTATCTGACCCCGTACTGTCGGACGCCCCCCCCACGTGAAGTCCGCCCCCAGCTGTTGCCCGTCGCTTCGTGGGATATTCGGCTCCCCCCTGTGAATGTTGTTTTTTTTTTTGGCAATTATTATTACATTTAAATACCGATTTTCGTGGGGCGAGGATTCCGGGGACAGTTAACCTTGACGCCAACATTATTTGTTATGTATCAAACAAAACAAAATCTCATTCTTTGTTTTGAACAAAGCAGCCAAATATAAAATGTAATTGGTTTTGCAATACACTGGTCTTGCTCACTTTTGGTTTCTTTCGCTTGACCACAGGCCGAGTACCAAGCTCCTTGAAGAGCGTCTCAATGAAGTCTCGTCGGAACACTCCACGCTCGTCCCAAATCTTAATAATCCGCTTGACCTGCGCGATGCAGTGCGATGGGATAGAGGCATTGTACAAGACAAGCATAGTTGGGTGGGTGGGTGCGCGCAAGGGAGCGGGGAGACACTTTACGTTAGCGATACCAATGCGCGCCTCTATCTGGAGATCATACGTGCGTCGCAGTCCCGCAAAACAGAGGAGATGTGCTCTTTTTTTGCAATTTGTTTTTGCAGTCGGTCGAATCATGGTCGGTCGAATGATGACCAAGACGAAAGGGTTTTTTTGCACGTAGGTAAGGAGGTTGTGTGGAGTGCTTCAGCAAGGAGAGAAGGAGATGCAACCATCGGCCACATCGTAAATGGTGAGGTGGAGGAGGTCCTTGTGTTTGGAGGAAATGTCGTTGGTTCTCACTTTTGAAACGCTCACATCATCTGCTTTATCGCCGAACAGACTCCACTCTGCGGCAAGCCCTTGGAGGGACGAGTGGCTCGCCAAGCCGTCTCAACATTCCTGCTCCAAGAACACCCGACCACTCCTCTTCAATCAAGGACCGACGACACCCCAAGGAAAACCCGAAGGGACCGGCAAAAGACGAGGGTTCCCCCGTTTTCATACCGAGAGTCATGAAGGTGGAGCTCGAGTCCCACGGGCTGCACACCGTGTTCCCCAACAAGTCGTTCGAGGCCATGGTGTATATTTACAAGGTGAGTTGGGTAGCATGGCGCTCTCGGTAGACATTTTCTTATAAGCCCGTCTGTTACCCTTGCCTCGCCCCTGCCCCCGCACGTCACGTGGAAAGTGTCCTGGCAAACGCAAAGAGTGAGGCCGACTGGTGGCCGGGCACTATGACATGGAAAAGGGTTAAAACGGTTGTATTGTGGTCCGGCCGGTTGATAGCTTCCCTATGAAATGTGAAACCTTCCTTATTTGTTTCTACTAGGCCCAAAGGAAAAGTCGCGCAAATTAAATGTCCCCCCTTTTAAAGCCCCCGACACCCCGTGTCCTCACAGAAGAGAGAGCAGGGGAACACCCGACTTTGTAGCAGTCGTAGACCCTGCAAACAACAGATGATGTTGACTTCTTTGTACCTGGCTATTGAACGAACGAAGACTCGGGTGACTTTCAACGTTGGGGCCTCTTTTTGTTTTGTCCTCTCCACTACTTTGAAGCCGGTTATGTATGCCACACACACACACACACACACACCACGTACACAAGCATCTTTAACATGTATACCCCTACGTTTCACAAA
>Ga0099797_101589_pt1 | contig 11606 bp, 11 predicted proteins | sample Uncmet_Sort48C_1_FD_89871 | JGI IMG/M metagenome (GOLD analysis project Ga0099797, IMG submission 89871) | Marine eukaryotic communities from CALCOFI LINE 67, Pacific Ocean - C012_Sort48C_1 | ecosystem: Environmental > Aquatic > Marine > Oceanic | place: Pacific Ocean: Monterey Bay | collected... | reverse complement strand
GGCTTGAACCCCCAAAGACGCTGGACGTGAACAGCAGTGCCATCCTGTACAGTGATAGGCGACGACACGCCCTTCAAAAGAGTTACGATGGGGAATCCGACTGACTGCGTGGGTTTCGTCACGTCAGAACTCAGTTGGGTATACTTGCGAGGATGCTGCTTTTAGCTGTGGCGTGGTTGTGCAGATGGCCTTCGTTGCGGCATACTATTAGGCTTTGATTATGTCAGTGGTCAGGTGTCGTACCAGGTATCGTGCTGTAGGATCACTGCAGCATCGTTGGATTAGCTTCGTTGCGGCATACTATTAGGCTTTGATTATGTCAGTGGTCAGGTGTCGTACCAGGTATCGTGCTGTAGGATCACTGCAGCATCGTTGGATTAGCTGACGGACGAGCTTCGTATTCATTATGGCTGTAGGTCCATCGGATGGGCAAGGAGCTTCGCATTCATTAACAAACAAGACAATGCATAACAGCGGATCATTGTACAGTACAGAGTTTGCGCAGTGTTACCTCTTGCTTTTCCAGTGCCGTAGTTGTGCTTGCTATAGTCAGGCTCAACATTTATAGAGGCCTGCAGCCGTGCCGCAGCACTGTTGATGGCCGCTGCTCAGGGTAGGCGTAGATGGAAACCAGGTAGCTGAAGCTTAGACGTGAAGTGTGCCTGCTTTGTCATCGTAGCCGCGCCCGGCGAATGTATGCTCGGTTTTGACGGCGACTCATCCTTAGAAACAGCGGCGGCGGCTTCCTTCGATCCACAGGTGAAATAAACAGGGTGACAGACGCTGGAGTCACGGAAATAGGTATGGCAGGACCACGCTCATGCTGGAGCCCGTTCATTGATGGAGCAGGTGCGAAGCTGCATCGAAATATCTTGAGTGGCCCTCTCGGCCTGCATCGCACCTTGACGGCATCACTCACCGTCCCCCGCCAGGCAAAGGGTGTGGCGGGATAAAAATGCGGCGTTTAGGTCGCACTTGTGCATTGGCAGTCGCCCTGCGTCCTGCGCTCACCTTCTTTGCTGACTGCGCCGCCTCCATTGCATCACAGCCGCCACCCCCTTCGTTTTGAGCGAATGACAAGGCGCGACTTGATGGCAGCATTGGGGGCATGTGACGGCTTCAAGGCAGCGTTGGGGCATTTCAGGGCTTGATGAAGTCACGGCCTCACGACAGCGCGTTGGGACGGTATAATGCGAGGCCGTGGCCGTACAACAAATGGCATGACAGGTAGGCATTCGCTGGACCTCTATGATGTGATGTGAGGGGGCCTATTGTATAATGCGAGCAGGCCGTGCAACAAATGGCATGACAGGTCAGGCATTCGCTGGACCTCTGTGATGTGATGTGATGTGATGTGAGGGGGCCTATTGTATCATGCGAGCAGGCCGTACAACAAATGGCATGACAGGTCCGGCATTGAAGGAACCGACGTCATTCAATCAATTCATGCAAGGCTATTCATGGCCGTCAACGGTCACAGGCTCGGCGTTGCGAACGACTGAGGTCCTGGGCTCGGGCACAAGCGCCCCGAATGACCAAGAGGCAAGCCACGCTCAAGCGGCAAGTCGCCACGGCCAAAAGGCAAGCCACCACGCTCAAGAGGCAAGCCGCCACGCTCAAGCGGCAAACCACGCTCGCGCTAGAGTCTGCAGCGCAAAGCACTGGCCAGGGCTAGGCCTCGTGTATTGCAACGAGCCACACGGCACTGGCCAGGGACAGGGCTTGTATCAGCTTTGGCCAGGATTTCATGGAAGCTCGCTGTTCCTGTTTCCGCATCCCGTGCTTGTCTTGTGCCGCTGGAAGAGCTTGTACCACTAGACTTCGGCCTGTCAAGGACGGAATTCAAGTCCGGAAATGGCTCCGTGTGGTGCCAACCTTAGTGACTTCGTGCTGAAACTAGGAGTAGACTGGCACAGCTCCTGTGCTCACACCGCGCACTTCAAGTGTGGCCAGGATAGGCTGGCTGGCTTGCGGTCAGGTCAGGCTTGTGTTGGCTTATTCTATTACCAGTGGTGTTGGCGCAGGAAGCATTGAAGATGAGGGAGGGCGCTGAAGTGACAGTTGGAGGAAAAGGCAGAGCTCGACACAGAGGACATGTGCAAGGCTCAAGCGACAGGACTTTATCCGGCAGAACAGCGTTATGTGTTGCTAAACCTACTATGAGGGCGAAAGTGGGTTTCTTCTTGATATTTTTGATGATACAAGTCTTGTATGTTTCGGAAGTTGTCTTTGTTGGACTGTGTTGTCGACGATTACCAGCGACAATACTGTCGAGGACGCTTTGAGGACTTCTGCTGCTGATTCTGCTGTTGGGACTCAATACAGAGATTCCTTGCAGAGTGTAGTGCATGTACGCGGTGAGGCCACATGAGGGTTAAAGTGGGCGTTCTTCTTGATGTCGTTGATGATACAAGTGCCATGAGGGTCATGACATGCATATTTCAAGCAAATAGTCATAGCTGACAAGCCACTCTGGGAGGAAAAGAGGGTCGGCAGACCTGTTTCTTGATAAATATATGTATGTGACGATAAATATATGTATATAATCACGTAAATATTGACATGATAAGCGAGGGCATAGATATGCCAATGAAGAGAGAGAGCAGGGAGTCGGACCTCTCTCTCGATTCTTGAATCATTTGCTTGGCATCCTTTTGGACAGACAGCGAGGGTGACCGTGGATGTCTGTAACTAATACAGATCTTTCGCATTACGCGGGACGGTAGACGCACGCTACGTGTTCCTCTTGTACTCCCATGCGACACATAACCCCTACCCTATCGACCATTGACTGGACCACTGGAAACCCTACTGGACAGCGAGGGTCAAGTGTGGGGAGGTAAGCCAGGGTTAAGTGTAGGGGTCTTCTTAGTGTAGTCGATGATATAATCGTTACTGATCATGGGGATAGTGAGGGTCGGGTTGGATCACAGCTCAAGTGGAATAGAGTACTGACATGCAAAGCAGGACGTAAGTCGGCGCTTCAAAAGGAAGGGCACAGCAGTGGTCCAAGCGAAGTTCTCTCGTTCATCATACAAGGCTTATTACGAAGTTGGACGAGTGCCTCTCTCCAGCAAGCTATGGATGATGAATTATGGTACATGTAGTGGTGTTGGATCCATATTTCCAGGATTAGTTGTTGATGAACTTGTGAATGACACGTGTTGTGTCCTGCTTTTGGCTTAACATATTTCCAGGATTAGGGTTAAGTAGCGCTCATGTTCATTTGGCATAGTCTTCATTCTCTTTTGACGACGTCGAGTGAGTGGCAGCAAGGAGTGCTAATAATGAGCAAGGAGGGTGCATTGACGAGGAGGAGCACAGAACAAATGGTGAGATTCGGCTCAGAGCAAGCAGGCCTTAGTTGGATGATGCACGCTAGGGTTGGGCCTCGTTGACTTTATGTCAGGACAAACAATGATTGTGAAGTTTTAGGTTATCCTAGGATACATGCCTGGGAAAAGCTTTGCATGCTGACATGCTGACAGCTGCTCATATGGCTTTTGTTGACCATACACTCATATCAGATACCACGAACTGACCAGGGTAAACCCAGCTTTCTACCACCAAAACATAAATTTCAATGTTGCCTCGTGGCTGAATTCGCCACAGGGCAGTATTTTCAATTGTGTACCGTTCGAAGTCACTCTGAGGTCAATCGTGCTACCTGTGCCTGCCTCCTCATCCACTTCTCTGTCAGCTCTGAAATCAGCCGACCACGATTATGGTGTACGCACGACACATTGAGTTGGGAAGTTACTCCTTACTTCATGAGACCGAAACGCCTATATACACCATGCAACTGGAGCCAAGTGTCCAGCTGGTAGTTAGTATGTGGTTGTGCGCCATTCATCGTCCAGGGGCTGGCTTCAGGAAGACGGATGTGAGGAAAGGTACGCAGAAGCCACTCAGAATTTCGGGTCAAAGATATCGCTTTTCATATGGTTATGGCTGTCTTAGATTGGTGTGATGACAATTTTTTGTTCATTCCTACTCATTCACATGAAATGAGTTCTGGGAGGGCGCTAAATCACAGCCTCTCTCCTTTTAGCAGCTACGTGTTTCACAGTCTCCGCTCTCTGTGCCTCCCGCTTTCTCATCTCTGCAGCCTCAAACCAGAAGAGCAAGGCGATATAGATGATTCAGAATGCCCAAAGTGATACCAGGTAATTCAGTCTATGGATGAGTCGGCTAGTTACATCTTTGGTAGCTATGCCATGTCCATGTGATGGGTACAACATAGCGCAGTCAGAATCTGCACTCCATGCATTCTGCCGCATGTTTATTGTCCACTTGCAGCACCACTGACATGCAGGTGCAGTGATTGTCAAGTCATGGATGCATCACATGATCAATTGATGTATGTGCTGTATGTGTTTGACCCTCAGTCAAGTACAATCGAAACCGGATCATCTCAGGCCACCTCTGCAGCAAGTGCCTCTTCTTCTATCTTCAGGGACTTAGCTCTGAGTTCTTGTGGCAACAGGCGAGTGAAGTGAAGTTCTGATGCTCGGGGTGACGTATTCCAGAGCGAAAGCGGTGGAAAATGGTGCTATCAGACTTCAAGGCAATGGCACCAGCCAAGTGAAACGCAGTGTCCATGAGGTCTGACATGCAGTAGAAAGAAATGCATTCATTTGAATGTGCACCTCCAGCTACCAAATTCTGTTTAGGCTCGCAGAGACGCTCCGTCTGCACATCAGCCTGTAGCATGTGATACCTTCATTCATAACATGATGTGCAGATACAAACCCTGATGCACTTGTTTGGTTTATGCAACAGAAACGAACCGGCCGTCGAATTCTGTGCGGTAGACATGATCTGACCTGCTTCTCTCTGAGGAGATTCAGACCATTCTGTTCTTTCTTCCCCTCGGAGGTCTTGCTGCTGGGCGATTGGGCCAACTCCTTCAATTCTTGGTCCAGTCGATGCTTACGTTCAGCCGCTCTCTTCCTGCCATGAGAGAAACTGAGGACAATGAAGCAAAAGGGTATTGTGGAGCTGTGTTCCTGTTAGCTTCCAATTTCGCTTCTCTTTCCGCCTGTAGCGGACTAGATTGACTCCGATGCGTAGCATTTGACTGAGCGCACCTGTGCCGCCTCAATTACCGCCTCGTCTAGCAACGACATCGCTTGGACAGGTAGCTTGTTATTTAATTCGGGGGTACCTATGAAACTTTCCAGTAAACCGGGTCGTATTGCCAATTTAGCACCGAAATGGCCGTGTAACGTTTTTTGGGAATTAAGTTGGTGAAACGGCTACGGCCCCCTCAGTACTGGGGGGGGGTTTCGCACTACATACACATAACTAATTATTTAATGCCGTATGTGGTATGTAGCTAATTAATTCCAAAACAAGCAATGAGGTATGTAAATTACGTATGTATGTACCGAGGGAAATTTACCCTGAAAATAGCTCAGCGGCAGAGGATAACGGCTGTCGTCTGCACGGTAGTGGTTCGACCCCGGTGTTTTACCACGGTTCCGCCACAACATTTTCTTGTCGCCTTTTTTTGTGTGAATGTACCTAGGTCAGCTTTTTTGCTAATTAATTATTTGGTGATGTATGTTGTATGTAGCTAATTAATTCAAAATTCCAGTTTGGTGTATGTAGATTGAGCGTATGTAGTGCGAAACCCCCCCCCAGTACACGTCATCTAATATTGGCAATTTAAATACGAGCCTGGTTTACCCATGACGAGATCGACATAAATGGAGGTAAAATAGGCGATCTGATCCAATTGGGCAAAACCCGGCTGAGGCAGGCACTGCAAAGCTCCTCCGCAGTTAGCATAATTGCTTGTGGATGGAGAAGGAAACAGAGGTTCTCATACTCAAAAAGCTGTACGACTGATTCGATTGCATGCATCAGGTGTCTCCTGCCTCTCTATTTGTGGCCAACCTCCCCTGGAAAATTAGAAAAGCTGAGATTCGCGCTCTATTTGAAGCCCACGGCATGGTGACAGTGACTGTTCTTCCAAGGACATAAGTGATTGTGCATTTGTCAGATCGAGCGGGTGGATCTGGTACACACACCCGGAGGGCGATTTAAAGGATATGGTTTCGTCAAATTTGAGTCACCTCAGGCAGCAGCCAGCGCTGTACTGGCCTTGGATGGCCACGCAATAGGATCGCGAGCACTGCGTTGTGAGCTTTCGACAGGTGTGTCGAATTGAGCTGGTCTTCGGTGTGATTAGAATGTGGATTGACAGCCATAGATCATGTTGGTACTCAGTCACCCAGTCTTTTGTATTTTCAGCTACAATTGTATCAAACTGTCCTACATTGCAGGTAAAACATAGCACCCTATTATGCAGCATTGATCCTGACTCTCCGAACACCAGATTTCAATTATTAGCATCAGTGTGCCACCTGTACGCACAGGTCATTCTACACTCAAGAAAAAGAAAGGAGGAAAGCAAACATCATCGTTTCCAGCTGGGAGCCTGTCCGTGTGCTTGACAGAAAGCCAACAGGATTTGCAGGTTGGATCCCTACTCAATGTGGATCCTAAGACCTACTCAACACGTTTTGGTTGGTATTTTGTGGTGCAAACAGAAATGAAGGCAGGCTTGAGTGTGTGGTGTGGTGTGAAACATTCATTATCACAATCAGCAGAATGTTTATGAAACGATAATGAATACCGATTGGCAATGAGGCAGTTGTGCATTGAAAACATGCGGGCAGAGATTGTGAAAAAGAGCCACACCTGCATGACACCCCTCCAGCACTTGGTTTGCACATCTATCTGGTCATACTGGCAGACTGTGACTTCTCTTCTGTATTCCAAGCAACCAACTGAAACTTTTGACTCTATGAAATGGTCACTCCTCACTCCCTTCAGATTCCGACAAAACCAGTTGTCTCCACATTTCTAAATGTTGCTTTCTTTCTGAAAAGTGCCATGGCCCACAGGCTTCACTTACTATGTTGTCGCTCTGTCAATTTCAGGCAGCGCTGGATGCAATAGTGCGGGCCGAACAAGATGTGAACAGCCCGGAAATGCAGGTGAAGGGTTGGGTAGATGAAGCAACTGACTGTTCTCACAAAGTGATACCTTGGTCACACAGAGCACAGAGCACTTTGGGAGCGGCACTGGATAGTTGATTTTGTACAAGTGCTTGTGACGGCGACCCCCCCCTTGACTGAATCAGAAGTTGTACCTAGCAACCTACAGGTAACACAGTGTTCACCAGCCCAGCCTGAACATTGGCTTGTCACCCCACCCTTATGAATGATTTCAATCAAACCAAACCACACATTATCTTACGAAGGGGGAGGCTGATGTCCACGATAGAAACTTTGCGCAAGTGGACGAGGCTTTTCAAAGTGTTATCAATGGCGCCAACACGATCAAGTGAGGGTTCGGGTGAGGAAGGATGAGAGGTGGAAGTGAGACGGCATTTTCTCAAACTAGGGGAGGGTTAAGCTCGCTTTGTTTACTACAGGTGAAACTGCTGTCAGACGATTTTCCTCAGCTCCACCTGCCATCCTCCTCCTTTTCATAAGCCTTACCTCTGTTTTGACGTTGGCCTGTATCATGAAGGACGCTTTTATGTGGGAACGAAAACCAAACAGAATATGCAGCATATGAGAAGGAACCCATATCTCACCGTGACCATACACGTTACTGAACATTGCATTTGTTATGGCCTTGTCGGATGGACTTTCTTGTCTGGTTGTTACCCTGAGTAAAACGAGCAGGTTGAACGCTTCCTAATCTGCACCGAGACAGCTATAGAGTCACATTATAGAGTTGCATTATGGCAACAAAAATAAGCAAGTAAACTGTGTTAGCGTTTTTATGTGGCATGCCGCGATTCAGGGCTGCGCACGACGAGACGACCATCATCAGACTCAGCTTCATGCGCGAGGGCTATGATGCACGCTGACGCTGGCATATCCCCCCCCCATAGCATGCATAGACCTCCCTCCTCATATGATGCCTAAATGACACGCGGACACGCTTCAGCTCTCTAATGATGCATGTATCCCCTCATATGATGATGCATATATCCCCTTCATAGGGTGCATAGACCCCCCTCCTCATATGATGCCTAAATGACACGCGGGCACGCTTACGCTCTCCGCGCCTTAATAAGGGCGAACTCCCCTGGCCCCATTGGCACGCGGACACGCTTACGCTCTCCGCGCCTTAATAAGGGCGAACTCCCCTGGCCCTATTGGCACGCGGACACGCTTACGCTCTCCGCGCCTTAATAAGGGCGACCTCCCCTGGCCCCATTGGCACGCGGACACGCTTACGCTGCAGGACCATCAGAAAACTACTTCTTTTTTACCGATATTTTCTGCCAAGACAACAACGTACTAAATATATGGAGGGTAGCTGAACCAGCTTCTTCATTCGAGCTGTTCAATTTAAGTGGCATTGACTAAAATTAACAATTGACAAATGCCGCATGGATGGCAGTGGCCCTTCAAATTAATCAAACAATTCAGCATAGTCACCTAGTTTTGCGTTTCAAAGGACTCGTTTCTTCCTCTCCTCTTGGCCAACGGGCACTCATCGACTACGACGTGGTTCCAGGAGACATAGATAAGGAAAGGTGGGTCAGGTAAGGTGGCCACGAGCATAAGCTTTAGACCTAGATAAGGCAAGGCAGGTCAGGTAAGGCGGCCACAAGTACGAGCTTTTAGCCTTTCGCTGCCGCAGCTGCAGTGAAACCAAGTCCTTCGCAAGTTTCCAGCGCCATCTGATACACCAGTGAGGGTTCCAAATGAATGCCACAGAAGGCCATTCTGGCTCATCAAGCTCTAAATCACTGCCGGTGTCAGCTGTTCCCTTCCATCCCTGAGCAATCAATCCACTCGGTTTACTTGGCTGTTCTTCACGCTGTGGCATGGCGACAGCCATGTCTAGAAGGACATTAAACACGCATTGCGCAACACAACCAAATGGGTACTGGCCAGATAAGCTGTAGCATTTGACCGATGCACGAACGATGTGTGCAATGGACGAACAGTTCAAGTCAACATCTGTTGGTTTCTCAAGAAGCAGGGTGGGTATGGGGAGTAATCGATTGCGACGACTCCTATCTAGCCCTTGTATCGATTTGAAATGCAAATCGGCATCATGATCTTGATGGCAAGGCCTCAAAACACCCGCTTCCGCATTTGTGCGGCGGCGCGCGGACGGCGGCGGGGGGGGGGGGCGAGAGGATCGAAGGGTGTTGGAGTGACAGGGTCACGCTCACATGCAGTGGACACGGAATGCACGTCATCGACGAGAGCGCCTCCAGTGCTCTTAGCGTCAGATATATTAGACATCTTTGCCTTTGAGGACGTTGCTCTGTGTTTCCTCGTTGGGGACGTTTTAGGAGCACGGCCAACAGGGGTTGCGGGGGCTTAGGGCGCGCGTACACACCGAGGCGATGTCCCAGATATCTTCGCACCCACCACATCCACCTGATGAGTAGCTGATGAGACAGGTACCTGGGGACATGATAACCAGCGTTGAGACTAACCGGAGTAAGCGAATGTCAGGCGTGAGCGAATGCCAGGGGTAAGCGGATGTCCGGGGGAAATAGTACTTGCTTGTGGCTATTCTCGTGTGGATAAGAGCGAGGATACATACGGAGAAACCAGCGCTCATCTTTGCCTGCCTTAACTGCCTTAGAGTGACAACATGTACAGGCAAATCAGCACCCGCTTTCAGACTTTGATGTATGTCTGGTTCGCTGAGTAAGTGCAGCAGCAATCTCTTCTCGATGCCGTGTAGCGTCAGCAATTTCCATTTTAGCTAAATGATTCAGAGCGAATCTTGCCCTGTGTGTATCGTCCTGCTTCATCTTCTGATTCGTTTACGTCACTATTGAAAACACCATTAAACGTATAGAAGAACAATTCTGTACATCGATGCAGGAAACAAAGAAATTAACTTGTAAGACCCGCATTCTGATTCCCCTGTATTAAAAGACCCTGTGGCATTCTGATTGATTTAGCATCTAGATGTGCTGCCCTCCACCCTGGCATAACTGACAAAGTGCATTTAGCATCTAGATGTGCTGCCCTCCACCCTGGCATAACTGACAAAGTGCATTTAGCATCTAGATGTGCTGCCCTCCACCCTGGCATAACTGACAAAGTGCATTTAGCATCTAGATGTACTGCCCTCCACCCTGGCATAACTGACAAAGTGCATTTAGCATCTAGATGTGCTGCCCTCCACCCTGGCATAACTGACAAAGTGCATTTAGCATCTAGATGTGCTGCCCTCCACCCTGGCATAACTGACAAAGTGCATTTAGCATCTAGATGTGTTGCCCTCCACCCTGGCATAACTGACAAAGTGCATTTAGCATCTAGATGCGTTGCCCTCCACCCTGGCATAACTGACAAAGTGCAAATCCTCTACTTCATAAACTCACTAACTGTCTAGCCCCATCCTTACACTGTGTGAGGGAGTGGGGGTCTATGCATCATATAGAGGGGGGTCTATGCATCATGTGTGAGGGGGTGGGGGTCTATCACTAACTGCCTAGCCCCATCCTTACACTGCAAATGAACACAGACGCCCCATGCCTTGTCTATATCACAACCGAACGACCACAGACTCTCCCTCCACGCGGTTATTCTTTCCCGGACCGAATAGGTTTAGACTAGCCGCACCTACTCTTACCGTAATCGACTTCGCACAGGTACTGTATCATTCATCGTTACTGAAGGAAGGCATTCGTGACAGAATGCAGACTCTGTGCAATTGTCTTAAGCGCATGAATACAGATTTGGTAGAGCCGCTCATATGATGCGTAGGCCCCCTCATATGATGCATCTCTCTCTCTCTCCGTCGTCCTAGCTCGAAATTCTCCGCGCTCGCAAACTTTAGCTGCTTTGGACGTAATATCGATGAATTTCCACTATGTTCTCGAGTCCTCCTTCTTCTTCCCTTTTTTCTTCATCCTGCCTCTTTCCAATTTGGATGCCAACCAACAACGATCCTTTACCTTGCTGCACCATCCTCGAATTGAGTTGACTCCCAACTCCTTCCAATCTTCCATCAATCTACTTCCCCATTTACTTTTCTCATCCTCAATCTGTCTGACCATCCTCTTCCACGTGAGATCCATATCCCAGCTTTATCTTACGGATCAACGACTGGATCGACTCCAAATCAAGCATCTCCAGCAGCTGGATGCGTTGCCCTCGCCTTCGTCGTGAGTTGAACTCGCTCGCAATTTAATAAACCCGCACTCCGCATCTCATAGTCCGCATAACCCATGATGATGATGATGAAATTCCACCACGGTGTTGTCTCGAATTCAATTTTTTATAGAAACCTTGTTTCCGGTCTTCGTCTTTCCCGTCTTCTTCTTTTTGCGCTCCCAGCTTGGATGCCAACCATCCTTTATCCTTGACCTTGTTGCACCATCCTCGCACCGTCTCAACTCCCAGAGCCTTCCATTCTTCCTTTAATTTAATCCCCCATTTACTTGTTTCATTTCGACCTCTCTCGCCATCCTCTTCCACGTGAGATCCTTACCTCCCAATGGACAAACGCCGGGTACAGACGACCTTTTAGCTCCATGGGCAAAACCTTCATTGCCCAGACCCGCCAAAGTCTTGAAAGTCTCACTTGCCTTCTTGATT
>Ga0099797_101588_pt1 | contig 11616 bp, 11 predicted proteins | sample Uncmet_Sort48C_1_FD_89871 | JGI IMG/M metagenome (GOLD analysis project Ga0099797, IMG submission 89871) | Marine eukaryotic communities from CALCOFI LINE 67, Pacific Ocean - C012_Sort48C_1 | ecosystem: Environmental > Aquatic > Marine > Oceanic | place: Pacific Ocean: Monterey Bay | collected... | reverse complement strand
GAGGAGGGCGGTGTGGGCGGGTTCGGGCACATGGGGCGGGAGGCTGGTCTTGCCCAAATGCAATGTAGCCACAAAGAAATTTGTTTCTGTGTTATTCCTTATAGTTAGGTTTACCTAGAAGGGTTCTTACTCGCCGTCTTACTACCAGGCTTCACTCATTTCCCCAGCCTCAGACGCCCGACTCCCAAGCCAATGCTGCCAAGCCGAATTTCCCAAGCTAAAGTTCCCAAGGTAAAATCCTTAATCCAAAGCTCCCAAGCCTAAGTTTTAAAGCTGAAGGTTCCAAGCTAAAGTACAGATGACAAAGTTCCTAAGTCAAAGTCCATAAGCCACACCTCAAGTGGTTAATCATAAGTTGCCCACATGAAATTCTTAACTCTCTCCTGGTTAGGGTCACACTGGGATAATGTTGCAATTATGAGTTTTCGATAAGTGTGGACCCTGACTTTGTATGCAACATTCGCACATGGTTCGTAAGTATTGACTCATGTGAAGCATATTGTTTTTTTTATCATCGTGTTGTATGTGTTCATTGTATTATGCGTAGTTTCGTTGCGTGTTTGTCTGTGTTTTGCTTTATCTAGCCTATCGAATGGACCTTGCTTCGCGTTGCGTCTTGATGGTTTGTTTGTGTTTCCTCTATTGTTGGTCTTTGTTTATTCATCAGGGTTTCGGGCTGAGTAAGACAGAATGAAATATAAACAGGGCACTCATATCCTCTTCCCTACATGAGACAAGATAGGACACAAATAGAATGTTCAGCAACATTTAGTATCAAGTTCTACTCTTCATATTGCCAGGGCTCCTGGCCTCATCGGTCATGGCCTACATGCAGCGCCTGTTGCCATTCCTAATCGCTTTGGGTTTGGCAACACCTGCGGGAGAATTTTTGGAACCCGATTCCTACCATGATTTCGTCGAGATGTTTTCTGGTATGCAATCTGTGTCGGACGGGGCTCGAGCATTCCACTTCGATGGGGTCGCCATAGACAAGAAGCATGGCGAAATCATGAATATGTTGACTCCGGCCGGCTTTCTATTTGCTTTGGGTTCAGTCATGAAAATAAAACGGGGGGGCTTTCTCTGGTTGGCGCCACCATGTAGCACCTGGGTTTTTTTCTCGAGGCACTCTTCTGGAAGAAAACACAATCCTCTCGGGAATGGGAAGCATATGACTACTATAGCACAAAACCGTTTGGTCAGCCGTCTTTGCCATATCTTGTGGGTGGCTTTCAAGAGGGCGGTGTATGTTGTCATTGAGCAGCCCATCAGCTCTTTGATGAAGCTGCATCCCCGCCTCATGAGGCTCTTACGCAAATTCAATTATATCTCTTGGGAAATGGACATGGGGGCATTCTGCGGATTTTCACAGAAACGTACAATGCTCCTTACAAATGCACCCTGGGTTGAGAAAGTTGCTATAAAGTGTGACCAGTGGACCCGCCGAGTCATCCAAGAGGAACCGTTGCACGACACAGTAACCCTAACCGAACTCCTTAGTTTATTTTTTAGTAGCCTCCATACCCACGGAGCCCCCCCCCCCCAAAGCCAGCTCTGGGCTGCAATTTCTTCGAATGTGCCGCAAGAGTTAGCAAAATAATCGAAAGAAGTTTGACGGGCATATTTCTATTTTGTATTTGATAATCAAGACCTGAGTTTGGTAGGTAACCAAGCACTCGCTAGATCCAGCAACGGGCAAACGCAAGTGCACAGCTGGCACCGGCTGCAAGCAATCTCAAAGCTATCCGGTCGGCTTTGGTGCAGCATTTGCAATGCATTACAAAAACTTTATCGAGAACACAAACTTGGACAGTGTCTGTTTTAAATGCGAAGACATTGACTCGGAGCCGGAAGGTTACGATTCGGACCTCGACTTGTTTACTGACTTCGAGACTGGCAAAGATGATTTCTGGTCTAAGCATGTGAGGGAAGATAAAGTTCCGGAAAAGGTTTAGAGTGGTTCTAGGATCCTCATGTATGCCTGTTGCAAACAAGAAAACGATTGCCACAGATGAGACATTTAAGTTGGGGGTAGGATGAGGCCTTCAATAACCATATATTAGCAAAGGTTCATGGAACAATTTTTGTTTTTCGTTTTCCACCCTGCCATGGCATACGAGTTGATTAGCTTGAGCTGTGCCCTTCTCATTGAGTTGATGCGCTTGAGCCGTACCCTCTACGGGTGGCTAGAGCTTGGTCCCGAGCGTCAATTGCCTTGTTCAGATTGTTTTCAGCCTGAGCCTTGTCGAGCTCTGCCCTCTTGAGGATTAATTTCGCTTTCCCATGCCACCAATTAGCTGTTGTCAACTTTTCTTGGCAATCCCGCACCTTCGATAACTATGGATGCCTTTTATCCATTTGTTTTTGTTTCATTTGTATTGAACATTTTGTCTTTCTAGTTGTATGGTGTGGCATGGGCACAGTTTTGTCTCTGTACTATTTTGCGGTGCGGTGTAGGAGCAATTGCATTTTCCAACTTTATGGTACTGCAACGTGTTTGTTTCTATCACGCGGCATGACTACATTGTGTTTTTCATTTTTATGGCATGGTGCGGGAACTTTGTTTTGTTGTGTTCGGTTGTTTGTAGGACACATTCAACACTGTATGGCATGGCACGGGAACCTTGTTTTTGTTGTATTATGTTGTTTGTATTCTTTTGTCAGATGTTTGCATTATATTTTGTTTGACAGAAAAGGGTTCCATAGTCTGTGGGCGACACCTTGTCGTCCATCATATGGTCTGGCGGTGGAGAATCAGGGGGTTCACAAACCCTTCGCTTCTTGTCATTGCCATGAATGGCCAGAAGGTCATGGAAGATTGATCGCTTCATTAATGAATTGTTTTGAAATGGCTTGAAATGGCTGCAACACATGTTGTTATATATTAACCAGAGCCTCCAATTAATAACCCCACCGAAGCCTGCATCGAATTGACCCTGCCATTCCCCCTCATTTGGTGCGGTTCCGATGGGGTGGGGGTAACTCCGCTTTACCTGTACCAATTTTTCCTTGTTAATAGTTTCCGCACAAATTTGTACATATGTTTTTTTGGACCCATCGTGCGAAGGGGCACGCTCCCGCGGGACTTCGATGCAAATTTGGGAGGGGGGCTTGGGGGGATTGGGGGGCTCGGGGGGCTTGTAGGGGGGCTTGGGGCGCTTGGGGGGGGGCTTGGGAGAAGCCCCCCCCCCAAAATTTGCATCTTACGGATCGCGGGAAGGTGCCCCTTCGCACGATGGCTCCAAAAGGCCTGCATAGTTTGTAATTCTGACATATATTGAGACCTATAGGGGCTCTGTAGGTGCAAAAAGGGGCAAAATGTACCGAAATAGGGGCGTGTCTTTTGCGTGTCTTTTGTTTTGCGAAAAGTCCAAAAGACGCGTGTCTTTGCGTGTCTTTTGAATTGCGGTTTTTCATTTCCCTGTGTTTTTCCACAAATCCGTCGCAAAAGACACGTGTCTTTGCGTGTCTTTTGATTTTGGTCGTTCGTGTCGCCGGCGTGTCTTTGCGTGTCTTTGCGTGTCGTTTGGGTTGCCGTTTTTGTTTTCGCAAATGCCAATTTAAGAACGAAGAAGACACACTATTTTGCAAATTCACTATCCAAAATCATAGAATTTGTGAAAATATGGATCTACTCGCCGCCCTGGGCCCCTGCTCACCCCCAATTGGCGGCACCAAACTCATTGAGCCCGCACCCAGATCCCCGGCCTTGGCCGAACTTGCCCCCACCGTGATGTATGTTTCAGCGTTTCTGCTGGGAGCAGGCCAGCCGACTGCCAGCCAACAGCCCGTCGCTGGTGCTTCGCCGCCCGCCAGCCGCCCGCCCGTCGCCTCCGCCTGCCCGTCGCCTCCGCCCGCCAGTGGCCTCCGCCCGCCCGTCATCCGTCTGGGCCCCTTGGGCCCATATATGGGCCGCACAGGCCCTGGCTTGCCGCCCAAGCTTCTGGCAGACTCTTCAGGTGAAGGGGTGGGTTCTGTTTGCTGAATAACCTCCGCGTGTGATTGTTACAATCCCCCCCGAAATTTAAAAGCCCTCTCTTGGATTTGGTCGGCGGGCCGATGGATTTGAAGAAAACAAGAGTGGGTAAGACACTGATCAAAATAACTCCCCCCCAAATAGCCCACCACGTCCCCAAAGGTATCAAAGTAGGGCCTTGTGAAATCTGACCCGAATAAATTAATTATTTATTATTTCAGTTTTCCGGTCCGAGTTCACAATTGTTTTAATTTTCCTTTGTTTATTCACACGAATTCGGGAAAGTAATTAGTTCATCATTTTTATTTGGTGGTTTTATTAATCACACGTGAAGGTTAACCCTATGCAGCTCATATTAACTTTCAGCTCCGTCATCGCACATTGTTTCCATCAGTTGCTTCAGGGGTATTTTTTTATCAGCTCCTCAACCCCGCTCTTATCGAGCCATGAAGACCGAAGTGTCGGACCAGAGCCAATCTGTTTTGACCAGCTTCTTCCCGGACAGATCTTCTAAATTAACTTACCGATTTCAGCTAAGAGTTGATGCATGGTATTCATTTCGTCGTGGGGGTGTTTTTTGATTCCGGATCGGGATGCAACATGTCTGACAATCAGAAATGGAGTGTATACATATCACACATGTCCATCCAATCCATTTACATAACCCCCAAATCCCATATATTTATCTAACCCCCGAATCAATAACACTCTCCGCATTCTGCCTCATTTGATTTGCAAAATCTTAGCAGGGGGACACAGTTGCGCAAATGAGTCGAATGCGGTGTCAATCATAATATAAGAGGGGTGTTTAGAAATCCTACAATTATGTTTTCGTAAAAAGACATGGATGGGTTGCGGTTTCCATGGGATGGGGCCGGAGAGTTGAATCAATGGTTCGGATTCGAAGTAGCTCTGGTTATGTTTATCCCTTTTATTGTCCCTCTTACAATACTAGGAGCAAGGAGCACCTCAAGAAACACCCATCACGGTGAACACACAAGAGTCGTCTCGCGGCACCGAGCCTCGCAGTGCATCAAGCAATGGCAAAAAGCGCTCAAGCAAGCAACCACATGCAACAAAAAAAGTCTGTAAGGGTGAAGCTGGGGTGACGGCTCAAGCAGTTGGGTCTGAGGCTGGGGTGGCATCTGCATCGCAACTCACTGAAACCGTTCAGGAAGAGACTCCTCCACGGGAGCCATCGGAAGTTAAGGTGCCAAGAATGGATGCGAAACAAATTAAAGCAGAGCAAACAGAGAAAGCACAACGCAAGAAGGACGAAAAGCGCCAACGCAAAGAGGAACAGAAACAGAAAAAGCTAGCAGAGGAAGCAGCAACCAAAGCTGAGGAAGCGAAACAGAAGGCGGAGGAAGAAGCGAAGCAGAAGGCGGAGGAAGAAGCGAAACAGAAAGCAGCAGAAGAAGCGAAACAGAAAGCAGCAGATGAAGCGAAACAGCAAGCAGCGAAACAGAAAGCAGAGGAGATGGCGAAACAAAAGGCGGAAGAGAAAGCAAAACTTAAGGCAGACAAAGATGCCAAGCGCGCGGCAAAAAATGAGGAGAAGGAGCAGGAAAAGCTCGCCAAAGCAAAAGCAAAAGCAGACAAGAAAGCTGCAGCACAGAAAGCAGCAGCAGACAAGTTGGCAGTTGAAGAGTCAACCGCCCCACAACAAGAGGCACCCGTCTCACAACAACACGAGGCCCCCGCACAACAAGAGGCCCCCGCACAACAAGAGGCACCCACACAACAAGAGGCCCCCGCACAACAAGAGGCACCCACACAACAAGAGGCACCCGCCCCACAACAAGAGGCCCAAGCCCCACAGCAAGGTGCGCCCGCCCCGCAAGGGTTGCAGCCAGCACCGGTCCGTGTCACTGCCGGGTACAAGGTAGCTCCTGAGTTGGTGGAAACGGTGCGCAAGGCTCTTTCGAATGGGGATATTGACACAAAGGATCGCAAAAAGTTGTACGCGGCGATCAACAGAGAAATTACCAAGCCGGAGGTTCCGGCGGGGGTCTTGGCCAAGTGGAGCTCTGACCGTAAATCTCACAAAACCTCGCTGCTCTTTTTGAAAGAGTGGGTAGAGGATACCACATTCGCCTTGGTCGAAGTGAGCGAAGAGCACAAGCGCACACAAGAGTCCTACACGGAGACAAAGTATATGTGGCTCACCAAAGTAGAAATCTACAAGGCCACCTCTGCATGGGGCAACAAAGAGGCGAAATCCTACGCAGACAAGTTGATGTTGCGAGCGTTGACCAAGAGACACACAGACCCGGCACACAGGAACGACCCAGAGTTCACAATGTATCGGGTTCCATTTGAAAAAATTGGTGCTTGAGGTGGTCAGATTCCCTGAAATTCAAAATGATTCAATCGTTGCCAAAACCATTTGAGTGCGACTCCGAAAAAGTGGTATGTAAATTCAATCTTCGAGAAGCTTGACATGATACAAAATTCAATAATTATAAAGGACCGATAATTCAAAGATTCTGTCATCCCAATTTCAAATGTAGTTCGAATGATATAAGAGTAACTCCAATCCCCAATTAATTATCTCCCCCCCTCCCCCCTCCCCCCTCACTTTGACTCCGTGCGGGCCCGTCCGGGTTGGGGTGCTAGTTCGGGTGCTGTGGACCTTGTCGGGGGGTTCGGTGCATAGTTTTATGCCTTTGAGATCGGCTGACGGCGCAAATCCGATTGGGGTGAAACTTTTTGTTTTTGGAAATCGGCTCGACGGTGCTAATCAAACCGGGGGGGAGTATTACCTGGGGGTTGGGGTTAATACAATCAGATTCCCACGAGTTAAAAAATGAAACTTATATTCCCTAAAATAAATATTGATTCCCAGATTTTGAGAGCGACCGTTGAGGGACACAAAGATAGTGCCAGCCACGCCCGTGGCGTGACTCTCAAGACTAATGTCTCCAATCCGGAGAGTGCCAAGTTAGTGGAAGCCTCGGTGAAGTCTATGCATGCCGGGATCCCAAAGCTCGAATCCTTCGATACCATGGACAAACAAGATGAAGACACAGAGATTAAGAAGCCAAGGCCACCATCACATGAACTTACAAATTTTATTAGATAGCTTTTGGGGGGAGAGGATCTAAACGTTGATATTGATTCGAGTCTCAATGTAAATCTGTGCAGATGTATGGCCGTATTCCTAAGGGGCGGATTGGCGAAGCATATATATATATATATATACGACAGCATAAAACTCCAGGGCCCCTGTGGGGCCCATGCGGCCCATGTGCCCAAGGGCCCATGGGGCGCATGGGGCACCCAGGGCCCAAGCCGGCGGCCTGTTGTAGAAATACGGCTTGATCTGCTCTCGAATGCAAACCAAGTTTGGGTTGCTCCATTAACAGTGTCGTATTATATGTCTAGAAGTTATTAGGCTATTTTTTGACATTCCTCAATACGGTCTCATCTTGAAAATCATAAGGGGCAAAGCGGGAAAAGCGGGCAAAGCAGACGCACCCAGCATAGAGCAGGAACCAAACACACCCGACGAATGGGTGGCCAAACTCGGTGCAGATGCACGCATGGCCAAAAAAATGGTTATGAAATTGACATCCCAGGCGCCGAAACACCATGAAGTTTTTACTCAGTCCCTCAAGGATGATGCGGACAGATTGCGGGAATCTGGCGACAAAATCGAGGACGCTCTCATTGAGTGCGATCAGAAAGAGTCTGGTGAAAACGATGAAAAGTTGTCTGAGCTTATCAAGGAGGCGGCCGAAATTGTAAAAGAGACACATAATGACATTGTGGCTGCCTCCAGATTGCTTGGTGAGTTCAAGCCGGCCGAAGTCACACCTGCTGCAAAGAAGCGCCGAAATTCTAAATCTCCCACGGAGCAGGGCCAGTAGAGCTGTAGCAAAGTTGCAACTTTGACTCTTAGCTTTTTTCAGTCTGCTTTTAGGGTCCAAGCATGGAGGGATGGGGTAACCTTCCAAGCATGGTTGCACGCAGGCTTTCGATGTGGAAATGTCCACATTAGAATTGTGTTACACGCCATGGTCTTTTCCACAAATACATTATTATATATATATAATGTACATATGGGGGTTTCTCGTTTGTCTCGCTCTAGGGGTTTTGTACCAACACAGTTATGTAAAAGCCATGGGCCCATAGGCCCGGGGCCCATGGGCCCGTAGGCCCATGAGCCCTGTAGGGGCCCTATGGGCCCATGGGGCCATGGGGCCATGGGCCCGCCCATAGGCCAAAGCCCGCCGATAACGTCAGAGAACACGGTAAGTTTGAGCTGGGTCCCATGGGCCCCCCGGGCCCATGGAGCACTTGGGGCCTATGAGCCCATAGGGATGGGCCCCTGCTGTCCCCATGGACCAGCTTTCACATAACGGTGTTGGGGAAGAGAACAAACGACAAAAACCTTTATATGGTTGTATTTTGTCTGAGCAAGCAATGCAGAAGCTTCCGGCCTGACCAAGCTTTCTCAATTAGCATCGGGCCATCGCCACAGCATCTGTAACCTTAGATTGTCCATGCAAGAGAAATCATGCAGAACAAAACAGAGTGGAAACATGTGCTTAGATTTGGTTTGAGATGAAATTTGCAATGATGTTTGATTCTGATTAGATTTTCATGCCGATGTTGGGATCTATAGTTGTACATCTGAATTCTTTGGGCCTTTGTATGATTGTTACCCCCCTGCCCCCCGATTACCATGGAAGGGAGGCTGACCCATGCGAACCGTCCATGCCACGAGCGTGGGGGAAGTTTCTTTGTATGATTATGAAACCCCCGCCCCCCGATTACCATGGAAGGGAAGGTGACCCATGCGAACCGTCCATGCGGCCAGCATGGGGGAACCTTCCTTGTATGATTACTAATCCCCCGCCCCCCGATTACCATGGAAGGGAAGGTACACCATGCAAACCGTCTATGCGGCGAGCGTGGGGGAACCTTCTTTGTATGATTATTAGTCCCCCGCCCCCGACGATGATGGAATATAGGGTGACCCGCAAGGACCGTCCATACCAAGTGTGGCCGCGGGGTGGGGCCGTGGGGCCGCATGGCCGTGGGGCCGCGGGGCGGGGGGAGGGGCGAGCACGATGGAAGTGTCTATGTGATCACACACCCTAATTATCTATACCTGGGAAATCCTGCATACAGTACAATTTCTTTATAAGTCCAACTTTGACGTTATAAACTAGGCAACACTTAGTGTTCTGAAGCTTTACCATCTGTTTGCAACACTAGAAAGATCATCGTGTGCTGATCTTCGGTGTATCCGGTTTCGATCAGAATATTGGGCTTGATTCAAACCGAGCTGTCGCAGGCAAGCTAGAACAAAGGAAAACATTGCAGACCAATAGGTGTTACTACATTTGGTTGTTGACCGATGGCCGTGTCAGATTTTATTATCAAATGTTTAACAATTCTTGAAGGATTACTATATGTTGTCACGGTGTTGCTCAATTTAAACAGGCAACCATATGATTGATCCCAATTCTCTTATCCAGCTTCTGTTGGCAGATCCCTGGAAGGTCCCCCCCCAGCCCTTCAGTAGCGAGCATTTCTAATGAATTTACATTCAAGAGCTTCTGGCTAGCTTCCTCAGCCCTCCCATCAGATGGCAATTTTTAAGCCATGTTTGTACTTGCTAGCTGTTGCAGGGATAGCTTTGGTGTCAAGTCCACCGCCTGCTGAAACAAGGCCGCCGAGGCTCTCAGACTTAGATGATTGGCTCTTAGATCTTATTTCGGAACTTAGTGTGAATAAGGTTTGTGGACTTTGCAGGGCCCTGCTGCGGCACCCTCCTGCTGAGGCGCCCCTAGTCGCAGAGCTGGCTCAGCTTGGTTCTGCCGGTGTTCACACAAGCAACCAAGAGCGTGATTTACATAAATTGCTGGACAAGAAGCCCTGGCGAGCATTGCTACCTGACCTGTATGAATTTGATAATTTTGTGACTAGGAAGCAAGAAGGGGCGGGGAGTCGACGCATCAAATCTCATGCACTTTTGCCACACGAAGTTTTTGCGAATGTTTGGAAGGTTGCTCCAGATCTCTTCGACTATTTATTTCGAGGTGGGGATGACAATATGCTGAATTTCTGGAGGGAAACTAAAGCCAGGAGTAGAGATTGGCATGACTCCCACCCGGCAATTCAGCGACAACCTGACCCTTTAAAACGTGTACCAATCGGGACTCATGGTGATGATACGGGTATCTGGCAACATGAAAAGGTCTTGGTGCTTTCTTGGAACAGTGTTGCCGTGGACTTGGATACAAGCAACAATCGTATCGTCTTCGCTGTTGTGCAGCTCCTGTCTGCTTTGCCAGGGGTCACTCTTTACGAATATTATTTAGTACTCAAGTGGTCGCTGAATTGTTTGAACGAAGGCAAATTCCCGAAGAAGGACCACCCCTGAGTATGTAGGAAACTAGTATGTATGTACTTATTTCAACTAGTTAGGTATGCGTGCAGCGATCCGCATCCGGAGGAAAAGCAAACAAAACTCATTTCAAACATGCATTTCACACATATAAACATATAACCCAGTTGTGTGATGTGTTGCATGAATGGTTTGGGATTTTAGAAAGTATTTCTACGATTCGATATTTCGACATTTTTCTGTCAGCGGGATGGGGGGAGCAGGACCACAGGGGCAAGCCGTTTTCGAACACCTACCACCGTTCTCGTTATCTATTGGGAGGGCAGGATCTTGCGGATGGGCATGTTGGGGTTTATTCAGAAACACGCGGCGACTGGAAGTACTTAGTGGAACTTTTGGCCCTGACTGCTTACTATGCTTGCAATGCTGTGTGTCATCTTTGCAGGGCCAGTAAGAAAATTAGGCGCCTTTGGTACACATCCGTGGGCCGACGGGCCAGGCATCGGCAAACGCTATACACGAATTCTCAATTTCATCAATGGTTTTCATCCCTCCCCCCGTCCCAACGCAGCCCCATGTTGGATGTAGAGGGTTTTGATATTTGGCGAACCTGGGTCGATTGGATGCATAGCTCTGACTTGGGATTGCTCGCGATTATTATCCCATCTGTGATGTGGGAGTTGACTGGCAAAGCGAGGGCTGGCTGGTCAGGAAGCAAACGTAATTCTCGGATGGACAGGGCCTGGGAGGATTATTGTGATTGGTGCAGGGCAAACCATGTGAAGAACAAAGCCTTCCGTTTCAGGGCCGGGAGGTTTTTCATAATACAGTGATTGAATAGTGTTATAACGGGTTTAAGATTTGAAGGGTTCTTACTCGCCGTCCTTAATAACGAAGCAAATGACCCAGGCTCCCTGGCCAAAGTTGCCAAGTCAAAGTCCCCAAGCTAAAATCCCAAGCTAAAGTTCCCATGCTAAATCCCTTAGCCAAAGTTCTCAAGCCAAAGTTCCGAGTTACTAAAGTTCCTAAGCTCTGTTTTCAAGTAAAAATGTCCAAGTTACTAAAGTTCCTAAGCTCATGTTCCTAGGCCAGAGTTCCCAAGCTCAAGATCCTAAGCCTCACAGCCCAGGCTGAAGTCCCCAAGCTGAAGTTCCCAAGCTAAAGTTCCCAAGTCCCTAGGCCAAAGTTCCCAAGTCTAAGCCACGCTTCCCAAGCCAAAGTTCCCAGGCCAAAGTTCCGAGGCTAAAGATTTCAAGCTAAAGTTCCCGGGCTAAGGTTC
>Ga0099797_101586_pt1 | contig 11620 bp, 19 predicted proteins | sample Uncmet_Sort48C_1_FD_89871 | JGI IMG/M metagenome (GOLD analysis project Ga0099797, IMG submission 89871) | Marine eukaryotic communities from CALCOFI LINE 67, Pacific Ocean - C012_Sort48C_1 | ecosystem: Environmental > Aquatic > Marine > Oceanic | place: Pacific Ocean: Monterey Bay | collected... | reverse complement strand
GCATGCTGACATCCCATCCGGAGCGGCAGAAATTCATTCCGCAGCCAATGCGACCTATACAACATCCTGGCGCTTTCTTACTCAACTGATGAAATCAAGGTCTTGCGATGAAAAGCGCAGTTGGAAGTAGTCGACCTCCGGGTAGTGGATTTTTTAAAAAATCAAAAAAGCGATCTGAGACCAGATTTGGCCCACTCTTGATGTCGTCCGGGCGATTGGTGCTATTTTCAGGTGATTTTAAGCACTTTTTTTTTCGTCGAAAATGTGAGCCAGAAAATAAAAAAAAGATTTCAAAAAATTCTAGTAGCGGATCCAACGGTCGAAATTTTGTTTTCTTTACGTCAAAAGATCCGCAATAAAAAGCTTGATAAGATGCACCAATAAAACAAATTCGCATTTTCGGTACTTCCAACTGCGCTTTTCATCGCAAAACCTTGAAATGGGAATCTCTTTTCCTTTGCCATTCGATCTACAAATGTACAATTCTACGGCTGAGGTCTTTGTCAATGACACGGCATACAATGCCAAGCTCAAGCACGTCGACGTGCGGCAGAAATTTGTGCAAACACTTCGAGACAAGAACATTCTGCGCTTTCTACATGCCGACACAAAAGACAACGCTGCTAATCTTTTCACAAAGATCTTGGGCGAACAAGACTTCACTCGGCTTCAATCTATGGTTATAAAACCAAAGAAGACACCGATCTAAGGTGGTGATTTGAAATTTGCCTTCACACCTACTGCCGTCCGCTCATGGCACATTTCAGGCCGCAGCATCACCGCCTTTGCTCCATGGTGAACTCCGCTCTAGAGCCCACGCTGGTTTAGGAACCGATTTCCCAACAGTTCTGATGCTGCCCAAGGCAGCATCAGAACCCAGATCAAGAACTGGGTTTTGACCAGAACCCAACCCAAAACACAACTAGAACCCAGCTAGATCTGCTAGGAACCCAGTTCCTGATCCAAAATCCAGTCAGAATTGCCAAGAACCCTGTTTTGACTGCATGGGTTCCTCAGAACCCAGTTCTTGTTTGGGTTCCTAAACCAGCGTGCTCGCCTGTGCTCACATCTCGACTCTTTTTGTTCTCACAAGAACAGGCTCATAAGCCCAGTATTGCAATAGTAAGATCACTGGAACTGTTTTAGAACAGTATAACCTTGGTTCAAATCGCACGCAAAAATGTGGCTGAACTGGGAAGAATCCAAGAAATCCAACTGCGATTTTTTTTGAGAAAAATCAAAAAATCGATCTGAGACCAGATTTGGTACACACTTGATGTCGTCCAGGCGATTGGTGCTATTTTCAGGTGATTTTGAGCACTTTTGTTTCGTCGAAAATGTGAGGAATGAATTCAAAAAAAGATTTGAAAAAATTCTAACAGCAGGAATATTCAAAATTTTCAAAATCTGATTTCAGATTCTGAAAGTTCAGATCAATCTTCATGATAAACCGTAGCTAACTCAAATCACCATGGACCCAAACAGATCCTAAATTTTACCAAGTTCAGCCATAAATAGACACAATTGATTTATTGGACTCCAGGTGTGACGCAGACTCATGCCTTTTAAGCTGGCTTTTGAAAGTCAACTGCACTTCGTAGATCATTCTAAGGAAACTGCTGGCAGGCTGCCCCTTTGCCAAATAGCGACGCCACGCATCTCAAATGTGGCCCGATCCTGCCTGCTGCCACGGTGCATTTCCCTAGGTGCAGTTTGGCAGTGTGTTACGGGCACGGGACTGCGCTTTGCCCCGGAGCACCATGGCGCCAATCCGGCTGCATGGCCATCTGCGTTGGGCGCTGTGCGCCCCTCCAGTTCTTTTGAAAACCCCCGCGTGCTACCCTGCGGGGTCTTCGCCAGCCCATTCCCGGTGCCATTGAAATGGCACTTCCTCTGGGGGCAGGCGATCCTGGCGCAGCTGCTGCCATGTAATTCACACCGCAGTTTTACTGAGCTCAATTTGCACAGCGCCCTGTGCATGCGAAACGTGCCGTCTACCAGGCAGTTCAGGTCTAGTTTGCCTTAACTTCCTAACTGTACAAGAGTTCAATTTAACTTACCTTAGTTTAACTCAGCTTAGTTTAACTTGATTTAACTGCGTGCTTGGGCCACATGCCAAGCACGAAGTAAAGTTGGCTGTAAATGAACAATCGCCCTGGGATCATCATTCTCTGAATTGCATTCAGGTCAATTTATAATGCCAATCAGACTTAATACCAGTTGAAAAAATTAACTGGGTTTTCGAGCCAAAAGTTCAGTTTAGTTTAACTTAACTTAGTTTAACTTAATTAAATTAGTGCAGGCAACAAGCCAATGGGCCTAGGCTAATAGAGCCTACGCCGAAAGGGCCTACGCCGAAAGGGCCTATGCCGAAAGGGCCTATGCCAAAAGGGCAACAAAAGGACACAACTTCCGTTCCGAAAACACAGTGCTTTGGGACAAATGGGACATGTCACATGAATGCAAATGCTTCAAAGGCGGATTCTGCTTGCAATTCCAAGCCCATAAGATGACTTTCGAGTTGTTAGCATACGACAGTCAGGAGAATCATCCACTTGATTGCATTCAGCTGTTAGCGAGTGCAGTGCAGTATTATTTTGTTCGCACCCAAAAGGTGTGTGCCCACCATCGTCGGCGCTCATCCCTAAGCCAAACACACATGAGTCGGCTCAAGCGACTACAAACAACGCAACCAGGCACATGGAAAGACATGTTTGCTCTACTCATTACGATGCCTGCTTATTTTGTCTGCGTCTTTCCTCCACCACAGAGCCTGATTTAGCAGTGTGATTCAGAATTCCTGATTTGGCAGTTAATTTGAGTTCTAGTGCTCAAGAAAAGGTTGCAATTCGAGAACAATTGAATGACCCATCTCACTGCATGCGCTCAGCTCTGCCTGTTTGAAAATACCCACGGGCAATGCGGCAGTCAAAGATTCATGGTGATCGCGTGGTCGGGTCAGTTCACCACGGCCCCCACGCCTAAGGTCCGATTACGGTTGAGTTGCGCAGGTATTTGTTCGCCCCAACACCAACCAACTCCCAACCTGAGGCCCCTCCCTTTCCTTCCGATCCAATAGGAAGACTGCGCCATGCTTCTCTCGTTCAATTTAAAGCAGCCTTGGTGTTGAGACATTCTTCCCACTGCATCTTGTCCTGATTCCAGCAAGCAAGGATAAAACTCATGATTTGGCGGTACCAAACTAAAATTGTTGCATGTCATTGCCGATAGGTGGTTATAACAGACGATGGTCGTGCAGCACACACAGTTGTAGTGCCAGGATAAGTGGAATCAAGCATCAAAGCGTGGGTGGGTGGGGATCAGCCAAGATCTGATTGCCTAAACGTGTCGCATGGAGGGGTTTACGCGTTGGCCATATGTTCACATGCAGAGCGACTCGAGGTTCAGAACGACTGGCACCAACCAGTCTTTCAGCGCTGAGATCATCTGCAGTTCATTTTGGTTGGGCGGCAGTGAAGCAAGCAAGATTACTGCACCTGGAGCACCGTGGAAGAGATCACCGAAGAAAGAGATGTGTTTTCCGGGCACAGGATAGCTGACATAGCTTCGTGGCGGGGCATAGCATCTTTGCGCATCTTCTACACGGGAATCAAACACAGCAACAGGTGCACCACAGCCAGAGAGGAACGTAACAGTGCACAGTGCGGGGTGGCCCTCCTGCAATTGGATAGAGAGCATGAATGGACAGGAAATCATTCTGCAATAACATGATCAAGTGCAAGTTGACCCTCCCTCACCATCACAAAGACCTCATCTTTCTGGAAAGCGAAATCTTTTGGCTGCTCCTTGCTTCCATCCGCACTCTGATCTCCCTCTTTATCGTCAGTACAGTGCTTAACAACGACTTTGAACTCGACACCGCCTGACTTCGAGATCTGAGCATGCCCTCCTGTGTGGAAACGAAACACCTCCCAGGCCCGAGTGTTAGATTGATCAATGTCCCCTGTCTAGAAAAAGGGCTCAGGACCCAACACAAAGGGCTCGCTTAAGAGTTGACAACAGCAATCCAAAAGCGACAGCTTTAAAGCACCAAAACAATGTAACCTCCAGAGCGAAGTGTTCAATGGTGCATCGTGGTTCGTCACTGGCTCCGATCCACGACCACCCATCGCCCTGCCATGTAGCGAGATGCGGTGATGTGACGTATGGACGCACATGCTGACGCGTGAGACAAAGTGAAACGCCTCGATTGCTACGGCATCCTTTGCGAAAGTCTGCAGCGGCACAACGTCGAAGTTGATTGCGTCGATCCAACTCACGAACTGACCCTGGTTCGGCCTCCAGCATGCAAAGCGTTATGTCAAACGAGATTGAGGAACACTGAGCCTCCACGATCCATCTGCATCCTCGCGCTTCCTCTTGGGTTTGTCAGCGCGAGATAGCTCGTTGATTGGAAAGTGCCAGTTTCCATTCGGAAACTGGATGTGCACTCGCTCATTATCTCTCCAGCCGGTTACCTCGCCTACATGACCCTCTGGTACATCCTCATCCTCATCGTCCCATGTAACATACTCACCCACTTTTACCCAGCTGTCACCGTCCATTGCAATCGCGAACGATGATTTTTTTTTTCTAAAGGCCTCGTTTTCCTCGCCTAAGCATAGGGCCCGCGATCACCGTGCCGTGCAGCGTTTCGCAAAAAAAACCAAGCTTTTTCCAGCGAACTCCCGAAAGGGGGACGATTCTCCCTGCCGTTAGTCGGAAATGGAGGGACCGGCGATGACTCCACCGGCGTGGCCCGCTGGGCTCTTGCAGTTGAAGCATACGGCCGTTGCAGGAAACGTGTGTGCAGAGAGTCGAAACATGAGCATGTGGCAGAAAGTCGATTTTGGCCATGCTGCCTGAAATCAAACATCAAGGCGAATTCCAACATCGGGCATGCAACATAATGGCAGAAGAGAGCACAGCAGAATGGGCCTATGTGCACAGCACAAGGCACAGAAGCCAGTTGCCCCATGGTGCAATGTTCACCTCACTGCAAAGTCCAGTGAAAAGGCCAGTAGCTAGTTTGCCATAAATCTAGGCCAGTAGAAATCTGCTGTTAATGGCAGCATTTAATTTGCCAGTAACGTTCCTTCGGCTTTTGAGTAAAGACGATCATGGTGGAGATGGCCCGCCATATCGGCCATGCCTGACTCTGCCAGGGGGCCATGGCTATGCATTCGAGTAGGTTAAGGGCCGTATGAGCTTTACGAGCCCATACAACAAGTTCGATGTGCCGCCATTTCCGTGGATCTTTGACATCCGACTCTACTTCACAAATCGACATCAATCAAATCCTCTCCAGCCCCGTGCACACGATGCACGCTAAACAATTCGTATTGGTGCCATGTTGGCACGTTGCGCTTTTCGATGATCGAGCTGCCACACAAAGCGACGTCCGATAACTTCTAAGACGCCCAGCATCTCCGAAAGGCTGCCACATCAGCGCTGCGCTTGTCCTCCATCTTGGTTCCATCACAGTCGACACCCTGCACTGGGGATTGTCCAGTTCGACACTCCACTGTGGGAGGCAGAGTTTATCGACATCAAGTCTTCTCTGCACACCCACACAAGCATTCATCACAAGTCTTCTTTGCACCGATGTTGTCTTCGAGGGGGCGTGCCTGAAATCAAACATCAAGGCGAATTCCAACATCGGGTATGCAACATAATGACAGAAGAGAACACAGCAGAATGGGCCTATGTGCACAGCACAAGGCACAGAAGCCAGTTGCCCCATGGTGCAATGTTCACCTCACTGCAAAGTCCAGTGAAAAGGCCAGTAGCTAGTTTGCCATAAATCTAGGCCAGTAGAAATCTGCTGTTAATGGCAGCATTTAATTTGCCAGTAACGTTCCTTCGGCTTTTGAGTAAAGACGATCATGGTGGAGATGGCCCGCCATATCGGCCATGCCTGACTCTGCCAGGGGGCCATGGCTATGCATCCGGGTACATGCAGCGCCTTCTGGGCTTCATGGGGTGTTCATAATGGTTTTTGCGTGATAAACTATATATCGCCGCGCGGCCTTCCGATGATTCTGCTCGATGCTAACATTCAGAGGGCCGGGCTTACTCCAATACTCCACGGAGGTGCGGCCGATTACTCCGAGTATTCATCACCAATACTCCAATACTCCAATACTCCAATACTCCAATACCCCAATCTGAAAACACCACATTGGTACACAATGCACAAATATCGATTATAATATCGCCTGAAATTGCCACACCCAACGGCACGCATTTCATACCAGCCCCTTCTCTGATTCAACTGAACGCATGGGTCGATGATGAAGTCGCTTGGGAGTTATCCAAGGCGGCCATCTGCCGTTCAAGATTGCTCTTGACGGCCTCATCGTCGACGTGGGCTGGTTGGATCGGGTCAGAATTTCACGGTGACATCAAAAAGGTATTCTGCTTGCGGAACCGTGTTCTCCGTCATCGACATAGTAGGTGTGCAAAACCGCGAGCGAAACAGACAAAATCGTCGAAATGGCGATTTTCATGGCGCAATTTCTCGTTATTGGTTGTGAGCATGTAAACATGCTTTGTTTTGTTGATGACCTGACCTAAGCAGGCCCCGATCGAGCCCCGATCACCCCTCCTAACCTCTTTGCTCACTCTCAATTGTCCCTCGACTCTCATGTCATCTCCTAACTCATCCATTAACTTTGACAAGCTCTACTTCGAACCCGTGTCGTGCACGGGTTCGAAGGCCCTACTGGCTCACCCCAAGCTAAACTGTACAAAAAACGTACTGGTTTGTCTAAGTTGAAATTGAAAACCGCGCCGGAGGCGCCCGCGCCGCAGGCGCATCTTTTAGAAATTTTTGGCCAACCCGAAAACCAGCCATGTGTACTAGATTTCAAAGTAGAACGTGCTTTGCTGGCCCCGCGCATCCTGTTTAGGCTGGTGTTTTCCACCTCGTTCCCCGCAAAGCGCCCCCCAATGAGCTTCCCCAATGTGCTGCTGCCCATTCTGGTGGGTCATCTTGATGGTGGTTTCATCCTCACAGCATCTTGCATCGAAAGATGCATTGGCCAGCAGAGCAGCAGTGCAGAAAAACAGAGACTGACATGTTCACCGTTTTTCAGACTGTGGTGAGATCGAAATGAGTTTCAGAATGCGAGGGCTTCGGTTGCAGTGCTTTCTGGTTCAGTCATGGCACTGATATCGTTCGAACATTGCAAAACGCCCGCCCAACTCCGCAGGCTTCTGCCATGCTGTCTGCATTGGTAGAATTCGTCGACGTGCTGGCCCATTCAACCCAGTTGGACTCAGAGGTGTTGTGCCTTGCAAGTGTTGGCCTTCGACAGAGCGCACACACGAGTTTACACTAAGATGCTCCTTCGAACGTGAATCCGATGATGGGGCTTTGTGACACAATCCCCAGATCTCATCCACACCCGAAGGCGTTGTGGCAGTCCTTTCTCAGCTTCGATACGTCGCGCCTTCAGTGGATTGACAGCTTTGTGCTCTGGAAAAAAGAGGTGAATGCTGCTGTGGCTGGAGAATATCCTGTATCAGAAGCGAATGAGAACCTAATTCTGATGTTGTCGTAGGACGAGCGCCGCATTTCAGCCACGCTGCCTCCCGAAGAGTTCACATCAACGTTCGGAGCGCAGACAAAATTCCCGGGGATCTGAGCTCGTGGAGCAGAATCAGTTGAATCCCTGCAGTCAGGCAAATGACAAAAAAAGAAAAGCGACGATGCGTTGCTCACCATCATGCGTGTCAGTTGTTTGTCCAACGCGCTTCCACGCGTTCAAATAACGTCGGGCCTACGTATGAATGATGGCCGTCAGCTCCCTCATGATTTCGACTGAAAAAACGGCGGCGAGCCGCCTTTAGAAAAAATTCCACCCCCGTTGGGCACTAAATATTTCACAAGATTAACCATAGCTAACGGAGTATTTATCTTCAAAACCTGAAATTTGAATGCCAGGATGGTGGTATTTTGGCGCATCCAAAGCACCTACCAGAACCCCGCGGCGCCCACCCACTTGCCCGACAGGCCCTTCCGTACTGAAACGAGCTTTCCTGGGTTTCTTCATTGCGTACAAAAAGAATCAGAATTGTGTGGTTCTGGTCGCAAAAACGAAACAAGAACACAAAAAAACATGCACCCTTCAAGCGCCACTACCATTTTCGTATTGCATTGCTAGCTACGCTTAATTTAGACAAAACCACATCAGCTTAGCTTGGGGTGGGCCTGCACGGCAGGGTGAAATCCAAGGAATGAAAAACGAAAATGTGGTGACATTGATCTCGCGCGCTGTTAGGAATCCCGCCGCAAGGTTGCGGGGTATCCATGTTGGACCCAGACAGGGCCCCGAACCGCCCGCAAACCACCCGTAGCGGTACCACGTGCGCCGCACCGGCGCTCAATTGGAATTGCCGCACGGCAATTTGGAGTCGGTTTCAAATGCCATCCAAATGGGCTTTCCACCCCACCTGGGCGGCGGCAGATGCCCTACCAGGTCTCACTGGGCGCATCAGGCGCCGCAGCTGTCCGGGGAAGTTAATTCCCGTACCTGCTGTTTTGATTTCTTTGTTTCTGAGTAGCGCCGTCACCTCAGAAATGCAATTCAGGCGGCCTGCAGGCGCATTAGGCCGCCCCTGGCGCCGGCCTGTGCTTGAAGGGGCAAATGCCCGCCCTCTTGGATGCCCGCATCGCGGTGCAGGGCCCACCCAGGTGGGGCCAGGGCCCATTCGCCAAATCACCACTTTACCAAAAAACATCAAAAATGAAGAGATTTGCACCAATTCTTTTTGTGCATGCCGGGTGAAGCCCAAATGGTGTTGGGCCATCCTCCTCGATGCCCAAATCCTGTTGGAAGTCCTCCTAAAAGCACAAAAACAATCATGGGGACCATGGAAGTGATGGCGTGACAAGTGTTTTCAGTGAACGTACCCAAATATTTCCCAGTTTGGATATTTTAATTTGTCCAGTTTTGGAAGTTGAATCTTTCCCCATTTGGTTTATGTCGGTACCATTTTGGTATTTGTTTATTTAGTGCAGTTTGTGCCTGCGCTTCACGTTTTTCATGATAATGATACTGAGGTGACCAGCACGAGCAACCTGGGGGTTTGTGCCTACCCCGGCGTGCTGGATTTATCCCGGGAAGCCTGCGTTACTTTATATGGGACCAGCCCTGCAGCGTGGCTTTAGTGCTATGTGTCCGGTAAGCGCATACGATGTTTTTCGCATGCTGTGCGCTTTGCGTGGCTAACGTTGCAGGCGCGAAGATCGAAATGGGTTTTCGCGTTGGTAGATTAGAATCGATGGTGATGTGAATAAGAATGGGTGAGTAGGTGATTGATGAATGAGTAGCTGGGTCAGGATTCTGGAGCATTCGCTCGAATTTGCACTGTCGTAACAGTGCGACCATAACACACTCATTCACAACCCATCCTGTAACACATCCCATGGCAAGCAGGTGAATGTAAATATGGGAAATCGTTCATTCGAGAAGAATGAAGACCCATAGTTGAGTTTGCACGTAGAAAATATAAGATATGCAATAGGTACATGTCATGGAATAATACCATGTATCACTTATAAGCATATATGGCATGTAATGATGTGATGTGTACATCAGTATGGTCATGATACACATGATAACTGAATCGCATGATGACTGTGAGCGTACATGCGATGAATGAATGATTTGTACATGTGCCATGTATGTGAGTATGCATATTCCATGACCAAATGATGACTACGGCATGATATGAGGCATGCTGTACATCAGTATATGCATAATGTGCAGCATATATGACTGATACGACGATGCACTGCATGCTTGCATTAATTGTGATGCATTACGATGAGTCACACATGCCATGGAATGTTGAACAGGCATCATGTCATGCCATGATGACTGTGCATGATGCGGATGTGCATGCAAAGTATATGATGAATACTTATCACACATACATGCATGCGGCATCTGCCACCTCATGAGTTGTAGCATTCACAAATGCTTAGTGGCAGGAATTCGCGGCAAAGAGTTTGGTCTTCTTTTGTCCCATGCGGATCGAGAGAAGCTCACAGGTATGGCACAAGGAACAGATGTATGACACTCATGTTTGCAGGAATATGTGTTGACGAGAGAGAAAGAAAAAGGTTCTCTTTATTACATTTTGTTTCGGCTAAATTTGGCAAGGAGAATAATTGGTTTATTACGGGATTATCGAATTCGATTACAGTGCCAGGTATCGATGTGTTTAGCCTGACTGCTGTGCACAGGCTAACATTATTCAGGCATTGATAATTACATTACTGCAAATGGAACAGTAAGTATTATTATTCCTTTGTTCGCTATCTAACACTGCAGGAAAATCCTTTAGTGGGTCAGTTGAGCATAGCGAAGTAGAATGAGATAGCACAAGGCTGGGTGTGAATTAGACTCAGGTCAGCTAGCCGGGGTCATGCTAAACCCATGCCATACAAGAACATGGAAACATAACTTAACCCTGAGATTCCTCAGAAGAACCAAGTACGCATCAGCGCTCAGCGGCGAAGCGTGGTGCTGATGTAGTGGTCGAGAGATAATGGCAGGGTGATGCTTCATCACACAGCCATTAAACCATACCACTTTGTCAGTTGTGTAACCCCTGTGTTAATTGGTGATTGATGTGTCGCTGTTTGAGGTAAGACTCAAGCGAGGTAACATCAATCAGCCTACTGTATGTGGCTGGCAGTTGACAGGTTAGACACTCGGCATGCACTGTGGCGTGAGCGCGAACAGTGGACACCGTGAGCCTAACTAATAAATTGCTATCTACAATCACTAACAAGGGTGTATTAGCGAGCTACTCAGCTATTGGCAAAATGGTCAGAGGCTGAGAGGCGCGCTGACTCCTAAACTTCGTATTGTTCGGGTTAGTGTGCCATTAGTCTGAGCAATGCTGAAGGAGAAATCCTTCAGATGCAAGGATGTGAGACACCGATCAGAACAGTACTTGTCGTGGGTAGCTGAGTAAGGTTGGTCAGTCAAAATAGACTCTTGTTCTTAAGCAGGGCGAAGCGCGGTAACTGGGCAGTAACCTCCTGGAGGCGATGTGCAGGTGATAACAGAGCCAAAAAAGGTGATCTATACCCTGCGCCAGAGCCATAATCGCATAACGTTCACTTTTAGGGGGACGATCGTAACGGCGCAAAACGGCGAAAAACTGGCCTACGGCCGAACTGAGGTTTTTACCCTGCCGTGCAACGCACACACCTGTCTATATTACCATGCTAGTTCAAACTCACTATCCAACTGCCATAATAAACCAACGGCTAACTGCCATTCTCCTCACTTGCCTAACTTCTGCTGTTTCCGGCATTCCTAAGGTACTTAGTGCAATGCAAAAGAAAAAACTACTTTTTGCTTTGCAGCCGGTAGCGCCTACGTTACACTGCCCAGAGGGGAGCTATCGCGGTGTGTGATTGCTGTGTGATAGATGCAGGTCCGGCCAATCGCGGTGGTGTGATTTGGTGTGTGATTTGTTGTGTGATTTGTTGTGTGATTGTGTGATTTGTTGTGTGATTTGTTGTGTGATTTGTTGTGTGATTTGTTGTGTGATTTGCTGTGTGGTTTGTCGTGTGATTGGCTGGCTGGCCTGCCAC
>Ga0099797_101585_pt1 | contig 11623 bp, 8 predicted proteins | sample Uncmet_Sort48C_1_FD_89871 | JGI IMG/M metagenome (GOLD analysis project Ga0099797, IMG submission 89871) | Marine eukaryotic communities from CALCOFI LINE 67, Pacific Ocean - C012_Sort48C_1 | ecosystem: Environmental > Aquatic > Marine > Oceanic | place: Pacific Ocean: Monterey Bay | collected... | reverse complement strand
GCTTGCTACAAACTTTGTATCCTTTGGTGTCAAGTAGGCGGCCGAAGAAAATCTCCATCTGCCATGGGCAGCACAACGAAGTTATCTCCTTGAAGCCAAGCAGGGCTTGCGTGTTAAAGCCTATACCTAGGAAAATTCGGACACCAATTAAAAGGTTCAAATTTTTTGTTCGGGAAATCTGAGTTTCAGACCCCGGGAATGGTCCCATTGGATTCGTCTCAAAATTTCGAGCTGTTTGGTGGTATTTATGTGTCCTGAACACCAATTTGGAATCGAATCAGGCAAAAATCGATTTGTGCAAACCCCTTCCAAAAGAAAGTTCTAAAGTATGCCCGAACTCTGCTGGGTATATCAAAATTAAATCCACATGCTTGCAGGGGACGATGTGTTGCGATTGGAACAAAGTCTGCTTAGGCCGAACTTGCTACGATGGACGTGTTGCGGTTCGGGCCCCCCGAATTAATACATACCAAAATATTCGCTCCGATACTAATACAGCAACTACAATTAAGCAACAAAAAACGCCAACATACACGAACAAACGACAACACAAACACATACATCATATCACAAAATGCAGAAGGAATACCCAAACTACAAAACTACGAGCACCTAACTGAATTAAGACACATATGTCAAACTCACAAAATGTGTTCTCCCTGACGGGCTGGCCAAAGACGCCCCCAAAATGAGTTCGAGTCCTTGGCTTCCAGACAATAACACAGCGGCGTTCTCGACACATAAATACCCCAGAACACAACGGCTTTGCCACACGAATCGGATGGGACTAGTCCCGGGAGCCGGAAACAAGTAAACCAAACAAAAACAAATGGTCTGGGCAATAAATATAAAAAATGGGGTCCGGTTCCTAAAAATACTGATGTTCGAAACACTTACATGGAATGTCATGGGGACCTTTTACGTCCTTCTCTTTTCAAATATTGGGACGAAGTCGGACGAAGTTGGGACGAAGTTGGGACGAAATTGGTACGAAGTTTGACGATCGCGGTGCGAAATTTGTCGAATTTTCTACGCAATACAATCCCGAAGTGGTCAAACATAGAACATAAGTGCGCAAATACACCCCTCGGCGGCGGCGCCGCCGAGGGGTGTATTTGCACACTTATGTTGCACACTTATGGTCTATATTTGATCACTTCGGGACTGTATTTCGTAAAAAAATTGACAAATTTCGCACCGCGATCGTCAAACTGCGTACCAACTTCGTCCCAATAACTGCGAATATAATGACGAAAAAGGTCCCCATTATATTCCATATAAAAACACCTTTAAAAGCACACCCACGTCCTTAAAGCCAGCAGCATCAAGCGGTGCGCTCTCGGCTTCCACCGTTGGAAGCATGGCAGCTTGTGTACCCCTTGCCGCGGCACTTTGTGCCAGCAGCTGGCGGTGTGACTCGGGCAAGCATTGTAATGTGGAGTATTGGGTCCCCAAAGATATACACCACCACCGGGTTTGGGCCAAAAAAAATTGGGAAATGGCTGGTGTGGACGATTTGGTGGTGTATATGCAAACTGCTGTAAAATACACAGTTAGTATATACACCACCCCGGGTGGCGCTTCGCGCCCCCGGGTTTGTGTATATAGACAGTGTTGAATTTACAGCAGTTTGCATATACACCACCAAATCGTCCACACCAGCCTTTTCCCTTTTCTAGGCCCAAACCCGGTGGTGGTGTATATCTTTGGGTCACAAGAGTAATCTTCAAAGCACTTTAAAATCAAGAAATAGGGTACAGTTAAAAAATCAGCGTTTGCGGTTTTCGATGTTTTTTAATTGTTTTCTTTTGTTTTGAATGGTTTGAATGGTTAGTTGGACCGATAAGGATCGATTTGGACCAAGTTTCAGCTCAAACCGTCGATTCTGGACCCAAATCGTGACACTTAGGTGAATTGGGCTACTGGGGTGGGGGGCCACTCGCCGAGAGCCTAATATGCCCTCAGGAATTGTGCCCCAAATCCAAGGGGACGGTTAAAAAATAATTTCCTCGCGGATGTTTGTTGTTTGCCTTCTCAATGCAATAACAAACTTTTTAAACCGCTTCTAGAGATTCATGATTAAGGAAATGTCTGAAACAATCCGTGTGGAACTACGGAGGTGGAAAAATTAGTTTGGCGAGCCCGATTGAATTCCCGATGGGCCCCTGGGGCCCCATGAGCCCAATGTGCCCTATGGGCTCATGGGGCCCCATGGCACCATGTGGTCCCATGGGACCCCCATCGGCCCCTGGGGCCCGATGGGACCTTGGGGCACCTTGGGCCCATAGGGCCCCATGGGCCGCATGGCCCCATGATGCCCCATGAGGTCCAAGGGGCCCATCGGACCCCATGGGCCCGTGGGGCCCCATGGGCCCATAGGGTCCTATGGGCCAATCGGGCCCGCAAAAACAATTTTTCGCCTCCGAAGTTACTGCTATTGTTTCCAACAAGGACTGTTCCGGACACTGCCATATGTATTTGATTTAGTAATGTTGTATTTTCCGTATTGTTCGCATATTCGTTGTGTGCTGTACTATTTTATTTGTCTTTGCGTTCGGCACTTAAGTATTTTTTAAATTTACCGAATCGTGAACTATAGTTTGCTACATTGCGTGGGGAACCTGGTGTATGTTTTCTAAACTGACAATGTTTCATGTTGAAATGTATGCATTTAAATTGTCTTGAGGTTACGGGATACCTTCCATCGGATTCGTGCTGAAATTCACTGCATGAGTTAGGTGTCGATGTGCGAATTGCTTGGACGAGACATCATTTTATGGGTGAAAAATGTTTTTTTATATTTACTGGATTGCGGGACAACATGCTTGGTGCTGAGGGTGCTGACAGGAATGGCTCCCAGATTGTACGATTTCGCAATTTCCCACGTTTGAGAAATTCTGATGTTGTGCCCCCCACACAAACTTCGGCAATTGTGCTTTTAAGGAATTTTGACAATCAATAGAACATACCCAAAGTTGTTCAATAATCCTGCCGACGGTGTGCTCAAGGGCCCCAAGGCCAGGCCCCAAAAATTACGCAGACCCTGCGCCCGGGTCCGGACCCTGCGTAACTTTTGGGCCCGGGCCCGGGTCTTTAGTTTTCATTGTGAAGCTCTTCAGCACAGGCGTTGGATGTCAAGAGCAGTAGGTCGTGAGACAAAGATACTGCTCCTACCTAGCCTGGAGGGAAGAGTACATCGATGAAAATACAGTAGACGGCATAGATTCAGCAACACTTTGGTTTTCTGAGGCTTTACTACTGGTTTGATCAAGAAAACGTCTTTGCTACGAAACAGGTCCAGAAAAATGATCTCGGGCTGATACTCGGTGTACCCGGCTCCAAATGACGTTACGCATCCTTTCCGTTTCGACGGGAATTTCGGGTTTGCAGAGATTTGGTGACTGTACGAATCTACCAATTCATATTTGTCCAAAACGAGTTTCCCAGGATAAGTTTGGATGATGGACGACTTCTCAGAGCAATAGTTGATACTATAAATGGTTTCTGATGTATCCCCATGTCAAAGCCGTTACCAAACCAAATGCCGGATTTCATTTGCATTTATTCCAATATTGTTTATAAAATCTCTATATATTTCTCGGCAAGGTGTTGCTTAATTTATACCGTCAACAGTATCTATGAGGAAAAAGCATTAAAACGGCCCCTTTGGGGCAACGTTAGTAGGCTAAGACCAAAGTGGAGATAACATTATAGCTGCCCGGGTCTTAAGTACACCGCCGAAAGGATTATTGAGCAACTTTGCGAAAAATTACATTCACTGCCACAAAAACTTAACAGCATGACTTCAATGTAATCTGCATTACAAGTTCCGGCGCCACAAGATCTCTAGTTCGACCACTTTGCGCAACTCCTGCAACAAATTTGATGCAATTGCGAGCCAGATTTGATTATAACGGCCCCTGGGTTTCTAGGGACCGGAAGATAAGGTTGAAAACCTTGCAATATTAACTAGTTACTTACCAAATTTCGTGGTGGGCTTATTTGCCAGATTTTTTCATTTATTGGGCAGTGAAGGCCAAACACGGACAATCCAACACCATGCCCATATATTCTAATATTATTGACACGACAGGGGGCCGCGGCCGAAGGCCGCGGCCCAGCTGTTCTGTCCATTGCATTACAGAATACGGGCATGGTGTTGGATTGTCCTTGTTTGGCCTTGGAAGCCCTATTAGTTCAAAAAACTGGTGAATAAGCCCACCACGAAATTTGGTAAGTCGGGCTAACTAATTAATATTGCAAAGTTTTTAGCCTTATCTTCCGGTCCCTAGACCCTGGGAGCATTCTAATCAGATCCGGCTCGCAAATGCATCGAATTTGTTGCAGGAGTTGTGCAAAATGGCCGACTTGAGAAAAATGTACTCGAAGGTGTGCAATAATCCTTCCGCCAGATTTATTAATCCTTCCGGCTGGCCTGGAGGGCCCCGGGCCCGGGCCCAAAATTGGTGCCCGTAGCGCTCCCGGGCCGGGCCCCGGGCCCGGTCCCATGGGTCCCATGGGCCCCATGGGCCCCACGGGCCCCTTGGGCCACATGGGCCCCATGGGCCCCTTGGGCCCCTTGGGCCCCATGGGCCCCATGGGCCCCCGGGGCCCCATGGGCCCCATGGGCCCCTTGGGCCCCATGGGCCCCATGGGGCCCGGAAGGATTAATAAATCAGCCGGAAGGATTATTGAGCAACTTTGAATATTCTACATTACAAGGCAAGCATTGGGGTGCGCCGTAATAGGACCAACTTTCGCCAAGAGCCGCAGGTGCTGCATCTTCCCAACTTGCGCTCTGTAGCACCGGCATCCCCACGCCGAGCAGGCAAAAAATATTTAAAACATTACAAGAATATATATATATATATATATATATATAAATATTTGAAAATTTTAAAAAATGTACAAAACTATATACGGGGACCATGGGGGCCATGGGGCCCATGGGCCCATGGGCCAAATGGAACTCCATGGGGCCCGAGGGGCCTATGGGGCCCATGGGCACGGCGGCGGCCCCACCCCGCGCACCCGCGGCCCCACCCCGGCCCCATGGCCCCCGGCCCCACGCCCCCCCCTAAAGTAACAAACCCTCCTTCCTGGATTATTAACCCCCCTTCTAGGATTATTAACCCTCCAGCGGGCAACTAGATATACAAACGCACACATATTTGATACAATTTTCATCACGCGTAATGAAGGCGGCCTTCGGCCGCCTCCACAAATGTGGGCGATGAAACGTGTATCAAATACCTGCGCGTCTGCGTATCTTGTCTTGGCGTATTAAATCCACTTCGCTGGAGGTATCTCAATAATCAAAGAACTAAGCAGGAAGGGGGGGGGGGGGGGAGTTATGAATCCAGGGTGGCGGATAAATGTAGATAATAGGGGACCCAATGGATGGAACGTTTGTCTTTCTCATACTCGGTTTTGCGAAGAGGGGGAACTATATAAGCAAGAAGCTTCGAACGTCAATTAACAAATGTGTGTTTTTGTGAATTTTAAACCCCGGAACTGGCCCCATTGGATAAGTCTCGAAATTCCGTACTATTTTGTTGTAGCTATGCACCCTGAACTCTGATGTGGACCCGGATCGGACAAAAATCGATTTTGGGACACCCCCCTTGTGAAAACAGTTTGACAGTATGCTCGAAGTTAGCTGGGTAATCGGCGGCCCAATGGATGGGTCGCTTGCCTTCATCATACGGGGTTTCGCCAAAGCGAAGCCATAGATAAAATTGTTTCAGCGGAATGTAAATACGAATTGACTTAAATACAAATTGCAATGAGAATGACCTAGGAGATCCATATTTATCTACCAGGTATTGGGCGGCCGGATAATGGGTCACTCAAATGGGAATGTTAAAAATGGGATCTGCAACTTTACAATGGTTCTGAGAATCCACCGTGGACCCTGAGAATCCATTGTCGAAAATAGCACCTGCAATAACGTGTAGGGAGACACCCAAAATATTAACTCCACGGTGGATTATGAGAGTCCCGTGGACTCCCATATCCCCCAAATAATTAATAATTAATAATTAATAATGAATAATTAATAAGTAATAATTAATAATTAATAATTAATGATTATCAAGTAATTAATTGATTAATAATTAATTAATAATCAATGATTAATTATTAATTAATTATTAATTATTAATTATTAAGTATTAATTACTAATAATTAATTATTAATTATTAACTATTAACTATTAATTATTAATTATTAATAATTAATTATTAATTATTAATTATTAATGATTATTAATGATTATTAATTATTAATTATTAGTTGCTTCTCATATCCGATGTTTTTGTTCCGATGCGTGTTCCGGTGGTCCTGCCCGCCGCCCGCCCGCCGCCATCCGTCCACCGCCTGCCGTCCGCTCGCCGCCGCCCGCCCAATGTCCGTCGCCTGGGCCATGCCTGGGCCTCATGTGCCACATGAAAGAATTAGGTGGGCCGTACAAGCCCATAGAACAATTATTTGGGGCCCCTTTGAAAATACCTAGTTTGGGTGAACTACTATCGAGACTCCCAAAATATGTGTTTTATAAGAGTCTGGCGGCTGGAAACGGTGGAATGGTACTTTTGACGAAACCGAACACAATCTGTCAGGACAATCGAGCATTCTGACAATTAAGACTTGTTTGATGCACGTACTTTCGAAACTCACGCCTAAACATAACCAAATCGCTAGGAAACCTCTAAACACTTCAAAAAAACGCTTTGGGAGTCTAGGGTCTGGTGTCTTGTTTTTTGTTGATGTTGTTGTTTTTTATGTTTTTATTGTTTTTGTTTTTTTTTTTGGTGGGGGGGTGGGATGGGGGTCTTGTTAAGTGTTTTTAATTTGTTTTCGAACAACTCAAAACACTAGATTTCGTTGTGTTTTTTTAGATTTGTTTTTTTTTAGGAACCTCTAAACACTTCAAAAAATAGGAGTCCAAGGTCTAGGGTTTGGGGTTTAGGGGTCCGGAACTCGGGGTTTAGGGTTTTGGGTCTGGTGTCTTGTTTTTTTTATATTGTTTTTATTGTTTATGGTTTTTGAGTTTTTGGATTTTGGGGGATTTGTTAGGATTTTTTATTTGTTTTCGGACAACAAAAACACTATATTTTGTTATGTTTTTTTTTTTTGATTTGTTGTTTAGGAAACCTCTAAACATTTCAAAAAAAAATTGGGAGTCTAGGGTCTAGGGTTTGGGGTTTATGGGTCCGTAACTCGGGGTTTAGGGTTCAGGGCCTGGTATCTTGGATGACCCATTATCCGGCCACCCGAAAGTAGGGGTGGGGGTGCACCGCTTTGACACTGCTAGCTTGCAGCAAAGCCGATCCGGACATCTCTTCCACGTCGTGCACAGAGCTGCAACGCTCACTTGGATTTGTTAAACCATGCCCACCAACAACTGCAGCGAGAACATGAGGGTATCCGGTTACTGGGGGGGCCCATACAATAGTTCCGGATCTTATTATTGCTCCAAATGGCCGGATGGCCGCGGGAGGCCCCTATAATTGTTCCGGGTGCCCCCAAACACATATGATTGTTCCAGGGGGCTCCATGGGGCCATGGGGCCCATGGGGCCCAAAGAACTTATAAGGCCCATGAGGCCCAAGGGGGCCACGGGGCGGCCGGTGGGCGGAGGCCGGTGGGCGGTGAGCCGCCGGCAGCCGGCGGACGGCGGACGAGAACACAGGAACATAAATTGGAACAACCGTCTCAATGTGTCAAGACCGTAAGTGAAAATGCTGTCCTTACAGCGAAGGTGGCGAGCCAAATCTGGGACATCACAGAAAACAACATTTCCTTCGCGAACCCACTCGAGAACCGAGATCTCAGTGCGAGAATTGGACCATCCGAATCCAAATTGCGTTCCGTGTCAATTTGCTATACTTCAAAACTCAGATGTTTGAACCCCCGGAGGGTGCGCTCAAAGGAGCAAGGGGTATGGGTATAAAGGAAACCCGATTAATCATATAAAAAAAAACCTGACCTTCACGAAACCACTCGAGAACAGAGATCTCAATGCAAGAATTGGACAATCCGAATCCGAACTGCGTTCCGCGTCATTTTCCGACACGAAACCTTTCACGAAACCAGATTGATCATATAAAAAAACCTTTCACGAAACCACGGAATCACTCGGCGCGATAATTGGACCATCCGAGTCCAAAGTGCGTTCCGCACAATTTTAAGATGCTTTGACATTCAGATTTGTGAACCCCCGGAGGGCGCGCTCAAAGGAGCAAGGCGTATGGGTATAAAGCAAATTAGAGGCTCGTTATACATAATCATATAAAACATATACCAATGAAAAACCACATATTTATATAAAAACTTGCCACTGATTTATACGACCGATCGAGAACAGAGCTCTCGTTGCGAAAATTGGACCACCCGAATCAAAGTTGCATTCCGTGCTTTTTCAGATGCTATAATTTTCTGATGTTTTAACCCCAGGAGGGGCCTATAGGTATAAAATAAGGAGCAAGGACTATAGGTATAAAATAAATCAGAGCTTCGTTATACATACCTCTCTCCCGGAAAATGATTCCGAATTAATTATGAAAGGGCCGGGTTCAGAAACACGTTTCTGATTTAACTCTGGATGGCCCCTTGGGCCCATTGGGCCCATGGGGCCCAAGGGTCCCAAGGGCCCCATGGGGCCCATGGGGCCCATGGGGCCCAAGGGGCCAAGTGACCCATGGGCCCAAGGGGGGCACGTTTCTGAAATAAATGCTCCCAACCTCCGTGCAGAAAGGCAATTTCTGAAATTATTTCGAAAATAAATTCCTCCGGTGCGTAATCATTTTCCGGGAGAAAGGTATAGGCATAAAATAAATCAGAGCTATAAATTTCTGATGTTTTAACTCCAGGAGGGCGCACTCAAAGGAGCAAGGCATACCCCTCTCCTGCAAAATGATTCTGAATGAATTCTGGAAGGGCCGGATTCAGAAACAAGTTTCTGAATGAATTCTGGATGGCCCCTGGGGCCCATTGGGCCCATGGGGCCCATGGGGCGCATTGGGCCCAAGGGACCCAAGGGGCCCATGGGGCCCATGGGGTCCAAGGGACCCATGGGGCCCAAGGGACCCATGTATGTGGCCCAAGAGGCCCATGGGGCCCAAGGGGCCAAGGGACCCATGGGACCAAGGGGTGCACGTTTGTGAACTAATTCCTCCCAACCTCGGTGCAGAAAGGCAGTTTCTGAAATTGTTTCGAAAATAATTTTCTCCGGTACGGAATCATTTTCCGGGAGAGAGGTATAGGTATAAAATAAATCAGAGCTTCGTTGTACATAACTACATAAAGAGCACATTGTACATATATAAAAAGACATGTTTACATAAACCCGCCGTCGTCCGTAGACAAGGCCACGTCTTATTGAAAACTATATTGTACTTAACCGGAAACCCTGACATAGAAAAGCAAAGTGGAGGTCACTTGCAACCTCATGTCGGTACGAGAGATCAAAAATCGGAATGCGGAAGCTACCGCTGGTCAAACAAATTGTTTTCTCTGGACCCGAATGACTTGAGCCCAAATCGCTACGGATTGGTATGTCAAGTGGTCTGCGGGTGGTATGACAAATTGCAGGAATTTAATAACCAACACAAGAAAACACAAAATCGACCAGCACCCTGAGCTCCTCGGGGCGGGCCCCCACCCCAATAAGTGCTTTTGGGGCTTCGTCAAGTCCGATGATTTCGAAACCCCGGAGAGCACTCCCAAACTACGGCACCTGGTACTATACAGAACCATGGATTCTATATCAAAACGCACATCAAAATCCTATTAAAATGTGTGTGAAGATAGACCTAAGTATACCCCCGGTGCAGAAAATCTCTCAATCGATAATTCTGTGCAACTTCTAATCCAAATTCGACAGAATTGCGGGCCGGTCCTGATATTAAGGGTGCCGGGGTTGTGGGTCTGGGATACATGCTGTCAAAAACTTGCAATATTACTGAGGGCCAAACCAAATTTGGCATCTGCCAAAGTAAATTGGTATCTGCAAAGTAATTGGTAGCTGCCGAAGTAAATTTGTTGGGCTCGCCACTCATCCGCTGATGGGCAACTTCCAGATCCGACTTCAGAGCGAGATGCATTTCAATGACGTTTAAAAGTAGATGACAAGAATCACACAGGATTTTACAGCCCAGGATTGCTGGGGTAAGCAAAGTTGGCTCTATGAACTAGTTTCCAACCTTTTGGCCGCATCCTGGCTCGGGACGTCTTCTATTGGATTCGGGTCGCGGAGATTTCAAATTTCCTTGTGTTTTTAAATATGTAGCGTCCTTGGCGGTCAGTTTCGCACCCGATTTCGTATTGTGGAACCTTGTAATCCAAAGTAAGACCGGGCCACTACTCTCCCGGCGACACCTAAAAACGAAACTCAGCAAGCGCGGCCCATTGTGAGGTCGGAGATTACCAGAAGACGAGAACGGACAACGAGACTGGTCAACACAAAATTAGGTAGTTAGAAATTGTTTGTTTGGGATCCTTATTCGCAACTGTGTCCTCCACCGTCCTCGGCAGTTGGGAATGTATATACACACGCAAGCTGATTCTCAGCATAAGCTCGCAGCACGGATTCTCCGCAGCAATTCATTAGGAGGTAATCTGCTATACATTCGCATGAGCAAAGTTACGGCTTTAGCGTGCACTCAGAGGGACTGGACGAAACGGCTCTCGCTGCAGCCACCCCCTCTCAGGGGCGAAGGTTGTGGTGGTGGGACTTCTCATTAAGACCCGGTCACCATCCAACCAACAGGCGCCACGGCCCGGCAACAATCCGACACCCCCTCGCCAGAACCCTCACATGATCACATCTCGTTGCTGCAAAATCCTCGACAAGAGAAGGCCTTCGCAGAGACCAGCACCTCGAAGTAGCACCGCCGCGCCCTCATGAGCTTACCAACCGCAACGATTAGGAACGTCGCAAAGTGCAACATGTGACCTTGAAGAAGTCGGTCAACCTGCGCGCTCCAACTTGGATGAGGTTGCACGGGAAGTGACGGATCTCCCGATGGAGCATGAGGCGCTAGCACGAGCCAACTAAACCGATTTTCGATTTTCGATTTTTCTATTTCCGATTTCCAATTTTCCGATTTTTCGTTTGTCGAGTTTCGTGTTCGATATTTAGTTTTTCGTTTTTTTTCCGTTTTCGGTTTTTCGATTTTTCGATGTTCACTTTTCCGATGTTTCGCTGTTTCGATTCTTCGAATCTTCAATTTTCAGAAATTTCAGAGTTTGTGTGTTGATTTGCAGGTTTTCGGTGTTTCAATGTTCGATTTACATTTTTCGATTTTTGAGTTTTCGATTTTCAATGTTTCGATTTTTCGATTTTCCGATGTTCGATGTGTCGAGTTTCGTTTTCCGATTTTTCATTTCTTCCGATTTTCGTTTTGTTCAATTTTCTATTTTTCGATTTTTCGATTTTCGAATTTCGATATATATATATATATATATATATATCCATATATATATGGATATCCATATATCCATATATCCATATATCCATATATCCATATATCCATATACATATACATATATATATATATATATATATCCATGGATAGCCAAATGAGCTAGCTACCCTAGCCACAGTTGTGTCTCCATACT
>Ga0099797_101584_pt1 | contig 11624 bp, 11 predicted proteins | sample Uncmet_Sort48C_1_FD_89871 | JGI IMG/M metagenome (GOLD analysis project Ga0099797, IMG submission 89871) | Marine eukaryotic communities from CALCOFI LINE 67, Pacific Ocean - C012_Sort48C_1 | ecosystem: Environmental > Aquatic > Marine > Oceanic | place: Pacific Ocean: Monterey Bay | collected... | reverse complement strand
TGCGATCGTTGCGATCGTTGCACGAAAAATATCTGCTGGGCTTCAGAGGTATTTTAGTCATGTCTGTGACGATATTGGTCTATTTGTGCAGTGTGCATAAGTGCACATACTGTAAAATGCTCCATGCTATTCACTGACATTGCTGTCAGAATCAAGCTTCAAAAATGTTTCATAAATGATGATGATACTATATAGTGCGATTTGATGGCTGTTTCTTTAATTGTTGATTCATCTCATTCATGGCGATTCTTTCTTTTTAAAAAGAGAGAACGCGCTCCATCTTATCAAAAAATTTTTGATCAGTGTCTCAAAAACGTGACGCGCTCCATCTGACAGAAGTGTATGACTGGGGCCAAAAATTCCGGAGGAATTTCCCAGCGAAGATGGGAAACTCCGGCATAACAAAATTGATTGTCGAAGTTGATAGCAGAGAGGGACCAACATATAACGAAGAGGCGGCCAGGTCCCTTCTTTACGCCCTAAATATGGTTCTCGTTGAGGGAAGGTACCTCAGCAATCCTTCAAAGAAACAGGAAGACGATATCAAGGAGCTTCATAAGAAACAGGAAGACGATATTAAGGAGCTTCATCTTGTGGTACACGCCAGTATCAGTGACGTGAACGCCGCCGCTATCGATCAATTTCCTTTGAGTCAGAACCCTAAAATTGGCATTCAGTTGATTCTTTCTGGGAGCGGTGGTGGGGTCAGCGAGGAAACAATTGAGGCTCTCGCGTCCGCCTACGACCGTGGTATCCATGTGTTTCCGAAAGATGATAGCATCCAGGAGAAAATCAACGCGAAATTGAAACAGAGAAAAAAGAACGAAAGCCAACTTGATATGGCCTTACGGAAACGAGACTGCAGTGACGGTTTACTCGATGGCTCATTTGGTTTGAAAATAGGACAGTGGCTGGGATTCAATTGAGTGGGTTTTAAAATAGACAGTGGCTGGGATTCAATTGAGTGGGTTTTAAAGTAGGACAGTGGCTGGGATTCAATTGATTAGAAGTCTTTTTGGGAATTTTGCAAATTCCAATGGTTACAAATTCCAGAACGGGTTACCATTCCAATGGTTAAAAATTCCAGAACGGGTTACCATTCCAATGATTAAAAATTCCAGAACAGGTCACCAAGTTGCATCACGAAGTCAGTTACAAAAAAAAAAAATGGTGATTGATGGCGTCACTAATTCAGAATTAGGCTGAGAGCCGAATAACGACTAAAAATGCATAGAGCGGTGTTCTCAGATGTCAGCGCAAGGCTCTTAGTCTAGGTGCCAGCGATTTCGTTTTTAGTCGTGCCTTTGAGTGCTGGCGATAATTTGAATATGATCTTGCAGAAGCTTATTGGTCAGTTAAACCCGAAGTGTCTCTGTCAAAAATGAAGTTTTTTGTGATTGCGGAAGCCGTATTCCTGTTTGCGACGCCAGGTCATGCAGAGTTCTCCAAAGAAAAAGAAGCCGAAAATGCATTTAAAAACGGTATCGTAGGAAGAATGGTGAGTGAATCTGCAATGAATCTCCTTCAGCAAGTATTTCAGGGCGGTGTCGCCACAACACCGGAGAAAGTTCCGGAAAGCGCTAGCTCCGGTGTCCGCATTCCTACCGCTGCTGCAAACCCTGTGGTAGCGACGGGAGTCACAGAAGGGACGCCAGAGAACGGCAGACTAGAGGCGGAGCAGGGCTTGGGCACGGAATATTACAACGTTAACCTCAGTGGCGGTTCCAATAGTCTGAAACTCAGATTGGGGCAGGACGGTCCTTCTTTCGCGGTGAAACTCACGGGCGATTTTACCCATACTATGAAAGGCTCAGCGTTGTCTCCCGTCGTGTTTAAGATGATGAAAGATGGCGATCATGAAAGCAACAGCGAAGTGTCAGCGTCGCCCCTTCGTACTGCTGGTGGAAAAACCGCGTCGACAGAGAATACGGGGGAATCTGTGAGTCATTCTTCAAGCAAGGAATTTAGATCACTGGAAAATTCACCATGTTTTTTTTCGGACGAAAGTTTTTCTCGCACGGCGTCAGGACAGGCCGCCTGTTGGCGAAAGGCACAACCCGCTGAGGCAAGCGACAAATACGGACGAGTGTGGTATGTCCTTTGTTCCAATTTATCCGCGACCTGGCGCTGCCCCATGCAACGCAACATGTGCATCTATGGCGACCCAAATGCTGTAGGCAAGTGCGGAACATCTGATCAAAAGGCGGAGATCGATGTTCCTGCAGATTACGATCAAGAGGAGTCTTTTCCAACAGTGTTTGTCTGAAAGAAATCCGGGACTTTTGAATCTGTCCGGGCGCTCTCTGCAGCGTTGATGTAGGAGGGTCTGCTGCATGGTAATGATATACTTCAGCAGGCATGTGAGCGGTCAAGTCATGAGTGAAAGTCATCGGCTTCTCATAAGTCATAAGTTACGACTGCAGTGGTGTCTTTTGAAATTTTTGCATTGTTGCTTACAGTGAGTCAATACTTGGACAAAGTAATTGTCCTTGACCTGGCGCCCGGTGCATTCGGGCACCCGGTGAACTCGTACACTGTCCAGGATCATAATTATTCGCTCACTCATTATTGCTTACAGGATAATATATCGGATGGAATTCAAATGTACTAAGAGAAAGCGTCGCGCATTCTCATCGAAAGATTGTCGAAGCAGTAGTTTCGAAAGCAAGTAGGAGTTTCTGTCTTTTGTGTTGTTAACTTTCATTGGGTTTATTAAACTCTGAAACTGTAATGTCTGTAATTGTAATTCTCTGGCTGAGAGGTTCTGCATTTGTAACAGTCATATGATTGTAACTGTCTGTCGGAAGCATATTACGTTTATGCGACGTTCCAAGTTCTGTGCTTCAAGATGTACAGTCAATGTCATCTCATTTCAAAACGTACTTCTGTGCAGTGTATTGCGACGACAGATCATACGTTTGTCCATTTTCTTACAGTGTCATGCCACCAAGTTTTTTCATGGCAATGCAGCCATGGCAACTGTGTTTTTTTTGTTCGGTAAAATATTGGTGTTGCAAATCGAAATCATGTAGGAGGAGTGATATATCATATTTTAGACATGACGTATCTCCCATCATTGTGCAAAAGATTGTGGGCGTGGTGATGAATTCAGAAGCTTAGAGCGCAAATGAATTCAGAAGATATTTGGCATGTATTGGAAACGTTTTTTGTTTTGTCTGTCGAAGTTTCATTGCCTTGGTGTCGTATTTCTCTCGATGTCGTCATGAAGATCGGCTGTAATTTAATTCTCTCGTCAAATCGTGATCATTCAATTACAGAACATTTTTCAAAATTTCGGCTCATGATCAGATCAATGACAATAACCCACCATAAATTCACAACGGGTTGCGAGTGTACAGCTGGTGTGAAATTCAGCGTGATAAAGTCATTGTGAATCAGAATCGATGGTGAGTCTTTATAACATTGGTGTGTTGATTTAGGCGTCTTCTTCACACAGGTGACGGTTGTCCGTTCGTGTCTGATTGTAATATTGTCGAGTTTGAAACTATTTGCAAGTCGAGCAGGATATTTTATAGGGCGCAAGAATGGATTCGTATGGGATGGCCTTTGATGTCGCCTCTCTCGGAACATTGTTGCGTTATCTGCAACCAAATCCGGTTGTAATTGACAAACTGCTGAATAAGCATGTCGCTCGCCTTCAGGAAGTGTTTGGTTATGATGTTCTCCCGTTTGGGAGCATGACCACAGGGTTCTGCTTGAGGACAGTCTCCGACATAGATTGCACGGTATTGGTTTTGTCTAATGTTGCCAACGATTTTCGGTCAAGCGGTCCTGGTAGTAATCCATTTGGAGCAAGAAAGAATGGATACAAGAAAAAACAAAAGAGCAAGGCAGAAGTCGTGTCACTCTTGCAAATGATTGAAAGCCTTCTTCAATCCTCGCCCGGAGAGTTTTCAGAGGTTAGAGTGATCAAGGCACAAGTGCCTATCGTGAAATGCAAAATTTTGCCCAGTCTCAAGTCTAATAATCCAGGTTCCCACCAAGGGCCATTTGCGTCTGAGTTGTCTTGTGACATCAGCCTCAACAACACTTTCGGCGTCCGCAACAGTCGGTTGCTTCGGGCGTATGCAAGTTGTCCGCTTTTTCGGGATCTTGGTTTTTTGGTGAAATATTGGGCCCACCGGAACTGGCTTGTTGGAACCTATCAGGGCGGTCTATCATCATACAGTTGTCTATTGCTCACGGTATTCTTTCTTCAACAATATTTACCGGTGTTGCCGAGACTGTTTCATGAGGGCCCAATACTACAGCAGAAGAACCATTACTGTCGCGATCGCAACGAAGCTACACTGAGACCTGGCCGTGGACACGATGGTCTCGATGTTGGCGATGAGACTTGGTCGTTCGCCGCCGCACATAGGAGGTTGCGTGACGAAGTTGCGAAGAACCAGGTGGTGACAAATTCTGCACAAAATACAGTTGGAGTTTCATCGTCTGTTCGTGATTTGGAAGAAATTCAAGAAAAACATGCACTGATGAAGTTTCGTCTATGGCTTTACAATGTTATCGCGACTTCGGGCAGTTCCTCGCTTCGATTTCGACATCCAGAAAAGAATTCAGCAGACCTCTATCCGCGCCTCCTGTGGTCGTCGTTTGCTAGCTTTTTCGTTTTCTACAGTGAGTGTTTCTGTCTTCGACGCAGTGTTGTGGCAACGACTGTCGCTCCCTTGATTCTTGATCGCGGGGTGGTGGAGCCAAAAGTGTTGAAGGAAAAAATCCATCTGCTTCTCCGCACGACTAAGAAAGCTTTTTTTGCGGGTGGAAAAAAGCTTCGAGGGACTGTGTGCATACAAGATCCGGTCGATATCGTCACTTTCAAGGGTTGTGGAAAAGCCCATGTTCATGAGGTGGAAAACGCGATTGCTGCGGCAAAAGATATTCTCCAGACATCGTCGCAAAAGAAGCACGGACCTGATGAAGACGCCCATTACCCGTTATACAGGTATTTACGTCGTTCGCGCGATGGCGACGTGGCCTTCCCGCATTTTGAAATTGGTGTTCATTTGGAGAACGAAGCCATCCTTGGCGAGGAAGAATCTTGTGTCAGTGCGGAAAGCAATAATACTGACACTGACATTCCCGAGGCTCCCGAGAAGAGTCAGCAAGATAAATCGAAAAATCGAGCCGGTAATTTTCAGCCGGAAGACTTGGATGAAGATGAGGCATTGCGCATGGCGCTGGAAGCAAGCAAACAGCTGCTCAAATTTAAAGAGCGACGCGACAACTTGGATGAGGACAAGGCGTTGCGCCTGGCGCTGGAAGCAAGCAAACAGGAGATCAAAAAAGAGGGACACCACGATGGTGAACTGGCTCAAGCATTGCCTGCATCTTTGCGCCACTGGAGTGACGACCTGAAAAAACTCTATCTCAGCGGGATGCATGTTTCAAATTCTCCCGGACCCGCGACAAATCGAGAAGCGCAGGCCGCAGCTCAAGGAATACATGGCACGACTTTACTGGAGCAGTCCATAGCCAAAATTTTGGCACCGGTTCCATGTTCGAAAAAGGTAATGCAGAAACTGTTTTGGATTAGCTGGTCTGAGTCCTCAAAAGAAAGCCCGATTGCGGAGATGGAATAATAACACCCAAGGCTGGTCTGAGTCCTCAAAAGAAAGCCCGATTGCGGAGATGGAATAATAACATCCAAGTTCTTTTCGAAGCTGACCATTTCTCATGTGAAACATGTTTCCGCAGCTGAACTCTATATATAATCTCATAGATTGCATACCGTGGCGACAAGATATTGAAAAAGATTATCGGAGGCGGCCTGGTATATGTAACTGACATGACAACGATGTTCAGTCGTGACTTGAGGATATCAGATATTCGTGTTTGTTGGGTGGAACGGTGCAGATGCATGTTTTAATCAGAGCTCGTAGCGATTCTTTCATTAGAAAGATATTTACATCGACATGCTCAACATATACAACAACGATGTATTGACGTCGCCAGCGTCTTCTTTCTCGGTTCTAACGAAAAAAAAAAACATACCCCCTGTCCGATTCAAATTTGATGATTGATATTAACATGCGTTCTAAATTTTCTCGTGCGTTGCTGTTTTCGTCGTGATTTTCCGTCTTTATTGGAGTTTTAAAAGAATTCAAATGATGTTAGAATGATAATGATTGACATGATCCAAACGAAAACATATTATGTCACACAGGCAGTTCGTCGGCAGATGTGAAATTTTTCAGCGTCTCAGACTCTCATTTTATTTTCTGAGACTGAAATTATCATTCATACACCTTGGATTTCATTCAGTCGTAATCGGTCAAGATAAATAAATTCTATTCTGATTTTTTCAGTAACGATATCATATGATGGTGAAAGTTAAACGGTCATTTATCTTGTCTATGGCGGTCTCAATAGGCCTGCATAGAAAAATGGTTGTCGCAGTAGGTACCAGGGATCGGCGAAATCGGGGTGTCCGTAATCCCGTTACGTCATATAATTCAATAGCAAACCGGGGAGCAAAATCGGCAAAACCAAAATCAGATTCCAATGACAAAGGGACCTCTGCAAAACAGCAAGAGAACCCACCTCTGAGGATTCTACGTCCAGGAGATCCGGAAGCAGTTCCGCAACAACAGACTATACAGATTGCGTCTTTAATGGGGAATCCAAAATGTGAGATGAGCTCTGGGCATTTAGAAAGGAAATCACAGCATCAGAATGGTAATCATACTCGATTCAACGAGAAGAACGATATTATCAACCCAAGAATTGTTTCTGATTTCGGAGTGAAAGGCATGATATGGAATCCTGCAAACGATCCGATCCATTACCGAAATCCTCTATTGAATCGACCAGCGATGGCAACATTCGGAACGGAATCCGACGGCTTTGCGATACATCCCGAATCGGAATACATTTCCCCCAATGTGCACATGCAGAACAGTATCAACATTATCAGTACTATGAAATCGACAAGGCCCGACCCGGGGCCCATGGATGCCGGAGCTTCGCACAATATATTTTATGAACAGCCTCATTCTCAATCTGTGTCACAGATCAGATCCATCGGGCCGACACATCAGATAGAAGAAGAGAATCACAACTTCGAACAACAAAAGCCTAGAATGCAGTGTACCGAAGAGAATCACAAGATAGCAGACTTGGAACACCAGATACTGTCGCTCCGAACTGATTTGCAAGCATTTGGGAAGATACACGGCCCAGCGTTGATCAGTCCACCGAAACGCCTGAATGTGGTCGAGGACAAAATCGCAGCTTTGGAACAAGAGATGGCTTTGTTGCGAAATGATTTGCAATCATTCAGGAATAATATTTATCGGCCAATACCATCCAGAAACAAAAAGAATGAACATATCGTTGTCGGAACGAAAATGAAATGGATACCGATGACGAATATCGACGAGGAACCCAACTCAGTTTCCGAAGAAGTCGTGTCGTCGTTACAGGCCGAAAACGAAGCACTCCGGGTACAATTACACCAATGGAAGACATCACAAGAAACATTGAGAAACGAGATCGAAAATTTGAAAAGATGGATACCAGAGAAGATGGAGAACAAGAATGCCCAAAACCATAGCCAGGGCAACGATCTGCCAAAAAAAATTGCACAACTTGAGGCTGAGAACGAAAATCTGTTGCGTGCTCGAATGCGCTGGAGAGGAGGCTGTTTCGTCCCTCTTGCTGCAGGTGTCTGCTATTATTTGGTAACCTCATACCTACAAAAATCATAATGCACCCTCAGATCTTCATACGAAAAAGACTGACCATGACCGTCTCATGAAATACATCACATAAACATTATTTTAGCAAGAAAGCCGTTATATAAAATGGCACAGGGCTTAAATTTGCACAACATTGTTTCGCAGGGTCACAAAGAATCATCGTCAATCGTATCAACCATTACCGGGCCCAGGGCCGTCCTGGAAATTGTTCGAAACGTATTCCAAATTTCTGGATGCGGAAGCGCAATACAATATCCAGGGCCGATGACATAATTGTCATGGTAGAGACGGCGGTAACATTATTTGAGTCGCATAGTTGTGCTAACATGATGATCAGTACTACGATTTAATATCAACGTTGTAAGAACCATCGTGAGAAATCTATTTGATTTTGATTTGATTTATCTCGATTTTGCAGCAACGCTGCGGGCACTCGTCACACTTAGGCCCAGAAGAGATGCTCTTGATAGTGCCGGAGTAGTGTTTGTAGTTCTTGCTGTTTTTGTTGTTGTTGTTGTTGTTGCCTGAAATCTATCACGTTCGCAAACAGATAATCATAGAGAAATCATACAACAATATAATTGACAGCAGAACCATAATTCTTTCGAATTGGCTAACAACGAGAGAATTTCCGCCGTCACAAAGCCTAAGGGACAAGATGAAAAATCGTAGTGATGTCATGTCTTCATATCTGTCAATTGAATGTCCTCGTTCAGATCATCGTCACATATATTGCTATGTTCTCAGAACTACACAATAGAAAAGCATGTTTTCGTTTACAATTGAATTTGGTCTCGGTCGTTAAATTTCATGTTTTCGTATTGTCGGTCGTGTTTCCAGGTTTACAATGTCAATTTTCTTTGTTTTATGTAAAATCATATGTCATAGTGAAATATCATATGATGACGGAAAAGCTGGGGTACCTCGGAGGTATAATGACATTGAGATCTCTCCGTCGTGGTCGATGGAACGGTCATCGTGGATGTGTGTAGTGGTATTCGGTATTGCAAGATCGTTTTCATTTGTGGGATGAAAATATTCAAATACGATTGTGGCAACGTCTTCGTGAAATACGGGTCATTGAACAAATTTTTCAATCGGACATCCGCTAGGACAGAAGAGAAATCATATTATATTGCATTTCAAATGCAGTATTATATGCCTTATATGGGGTACCTTGGGAAAGAAATTCACGTGGAAGGATTCGGTTGTGAATCATTGGAAAAACGTGAGTCTCGATGAATCTGATGTATATCATTATGCGACAGAAAAGAAGGTGGAAGGATTCAGTTGGGGTCGGAAACACGTGAGACTCGATGGTGTATATGCGATATCATGCGAAAGAAGGTGGAAGGATTCAATTTGGATTGGAAAAATGTGAGGTTCGATGATGTATTAACGAAAAAACCAGATACAATTCGTATCAGAAACAATTTTTTGCAGATTACATCTCAACTGCAAAAAACTAGATATATCACTTTGTATATTGTTATTGTGGCTGGGTCAATTCCTTTGACGCCCACACATGCAGACGAATTCTGTGGGTCTGTTGTTGTAGTTGTTGTTGTCGTGTCTGGGGCTGATGCTGGTAGGCTTGAAGGCGTAGGCGCTGTTGTGGCTGCTGTTCGTAGGCATTGACTCTTGCTCACACCCCTCCCACCGTCTACATTCAACGCATTTTTCGAGTTAATTTCGGGTCTCTGTTCTTTCTTTGCGATCGTAATGACGTTAACTTTTTCGTATAGCTCTGCCAGAAAGTACTTCATAGTTCTCTTCTTCCTTCAATTTCCCAGTTTTTGCGTCGTCAAAAAGTTCACTTCTATCTTCGATTCCTTCCAAGTTCGGCTTCTTCCATTTCTTTTTTCGAGTCTATACGAGTTCTTGCGTCTTCAGTTCTCTTTGTCGCAATGTGCGAGTTGTTGTCTGTCTCTGCTACAATGTATGGTCTTACTTCCACCACAAGGTGCGGTTTTTACATCGCAGAAATTCTGTCATATATTTTTGTGAAACAAATACCAATATATCACATACATGAGAAAACAAATTACCAATATAATATATTCTTTTCCAAATACCAATCTACGAACACAAACGACATCATATCATATGGCCATCATATCAGAGACGAACCATACTGTACATTCAGAGAGATAAGAAACACAGAACATCACGAGGACACACAGACAGACAGACATACCCAACATCAGAAGATATTCGGTCTGATCGCAACACCTTCAATGAATCACGGACACCTCAAAAAATGACGTCGCACACACTCCCGACTACGAAACTTCACTGGCGGAATTTCATGTAGCCACGAGAATTTCGATAGCTCCTTAGAACACGCTTGTCTGCCGAAGAAAAAAGGAATACAGATGCAGAAACAACAACGAAACTCGTATCTATAAAGAAACCTTACGAACTATGAAAAAAATTCTGAAAGACATTTACTTGATTAGACCGTTCATTCGATATGGCCCAGACTGCCTGAACAACTTGAAAATATAGCAGTCCGAAATTTCTCAGATGACCATTGCTTTAACATGACATGAAACGCAAGGTCAGAATCTGGATAATATACCTCTGGAACCTTCGGCTTACTGATGTTCCAGCTGAGACAGCAAATGAAATCATTTCGTCATTGTCGTTTCTGTATTCTTGGCATTCACGAGTAATCCCAAAGCACCCTGGAAAGATTTCTGCATGCCACAGACGGAACAGATGACTGACCCTTTCTGGTCCTTTCCAGCAGAATCTACATCCATTGTGATATCGATACTCCTGGCAGACAGATTTTTCCTATGGATATCGTACTTAGCTGAACCTGAAACCGGGCACATCGTTTCACCGGCGGGGTCGGTCCCTCCTCCAATGCTGGAGGTCAACATCATCGAAGATTTCAAACTGTCTGCGCCCACTCTACTCTGTTTCGCCTCACTTTCCGATAATTCCGAAGGCGTGGGACCTAACTTTGTCAGTACCTCCTGCTCGAGATTGTATGTCCATAACGCGATACTTGCCAGCAACAAAGCGACATAATCAAAATATCCCATTGCTACTGCTGCGTTTCCCATCAGAAATTCGAACTGAGAAAAAAAACTGCACAAATTCAGACACAGAACTGTTGCGATCTGCGCCCAATTTGCGCTCATTGTCTTTGTCAAATACAATAAACAGATGTTGAAAGATAGATTGAACGAAAAGTAGAAGATTGCGAAGAACCACGCTGGTGGCGAGATTTCGCAGGCCTGATCTTCCGGCAACTGGGGCGCATTCCCCATGACGCATGAAATCGTATCTGCCATATCCTCAAAAAAATCGCTAGGATCCAACGACGGTTGTCCTGGTAACGGAACGTACATGAGCGGGATACAACAAAAACCCCACAAGATTTGCCAATTCCCTGACCACCATGTGGCATACCAGACATCGACATCGCGTACCTGCAAAACACGCTGTTTGTAGACGTTTCCAAACGCCGACGGCAAGAAACTGATGCCGAACATGACATACCAACACACCATGGCAGGCGTCGTCAATTCGACATACACACCCTGCGTGTTTTTGTAGCTGGCGAAACACTTGCCGGCTTGCACCGCTTCTGGAGTGCTGCAATCATTCTGCACGACAAAATTACCTCCAAATTGTGTGAATATCGATACCACGATGAGTAGAATCCCGATCACATGTACTTGTTTGTAGCGCGTCCCGAGCCAGAAATATGCGATAATGGCGGTATAGACAATTACTATATTCGTCATTACCGACTGGACTGGAAGGGTCACATATGGACTTGGCGGAGCTGAGATTGCCGAATTCAGCTGATCACCCACACTGAATAATGCCAACTGCACCATCGGAACTGGGGTTCCCGTTGACGACGCTTTGGGATTTCCAGGCAGAAAG
>Ga0099797_101583_pt1 | contig 11628 bp, 12 predicted proteins | sample Uncmet_Sort48C_1_FD_89871 | JGI IMG/M metagenome (GOLD analysis project Ga0099797, IMG submission 89871) | Marine eukaryotic communities from CALCOFI LINE 67, Pacific Ocean - C012_Sort48C_1 | ecosystem: Environmental > Aquatic > Marine > Oceanic | place: Pacific Ocean: Monterey Bay | collected... | reverse complement strand
ACGGAGGCAGCGCATCTCACCAAATTTAGCTGCTTGGCTGGGTCGAAGCAGACTTCTTGCATGCAGCAGCCGTCATCGTCTGCAGGGACTGAGATTGTTCTGCTGGGTAGTCCCGGAGGCGCATCGGTCTTCACGAGGTATGGCAGAAGACCATCGTCGTCTGGCACAGCTGTCCCAACAACGTGCCCTGATAACCAGCGAGGCCCACAATTGCAGAGCACACGATCGTTCAAGCCGAAACGCAACAAACTCCTGGCCTGTTCAATCATCTCCTCTGTGAATTCCTGCTTCTGTCTCATCCCTTGATTCAAGTTACAAACAGCATCGAGCTCCACGACAAGTGTCTCACCAGGCTTGAAGTGTTGATTCACATAGTCTTTGTTGTCTTTGTACAGCAACTCTTTAGTTCCTGGCTGGTTCAGCACCTTGAACACCTGTACTTGAATCTGGCCCCACTGGTCTTGATATTTTTCATAGTAAGTGTTTTCGATATACGACTCGATTTGTTCGATGACATCTTCCATCTGTAATGATGGCTTTGAAGATGAGAACGTCATACCTTTCATCAAATCTTGCCAGGGTTCTTCAAGCCAGACATCTCTGAGGTTCGCTTCACTTTGCTCTGTTAAGATCACCGAAAGCTTAATTGAAGAAGACATGGCAATGCTTGGGAGGCATATGCTTTGATAGAGACACAACTTAAGCGCTTTAACAAGATTTCTGGAGCCAAACAGGTACAGAGGTCATGGTTTTTGTATATTTATTTTTATATAAATATATATATATATATATATACAGAGAGCGAGAGAGAGAGAGAGAGAGAGATTTAGAAACTAGATCCGATTAAGTAGATATACATGTGTACTTCATGCTCTGGGCGCTACACCTGTCATTGGTTTGGGTTAAGAACAAACGACAAAATATAATTCTCAGAATCACGTCTGACTGCTGCGGCAATTATTCGGGAACCCTGTGGGAGTATTTTGGTGCTACCAGAATTTCAAAAAATGCCAAGTAATATAAGTTATGCAGAACACAATATGTTTTATTATGAAAATTTAATGCGAATCCAGTATGTCACAACACCTTTTTGGGGATGATTTTTTTTCAAACACTTACTTTCGCCAGAGGCCTGGCCAAAGAACACCGACAAATGAATTAGCTGTCCCTAAAATACGATGTCGGAATTCTGGATGCACGAACTCCTTGAGAATACAATGAATCTCTACGACGAATGCACTCGGACCAGTCCCCGGACCTGGAAACGAATCCCGATAAAATAACTCCATCAGAATACACTATGATTCGTTTCAATTTCTATGTTCCTCACATTCCTTTAAAACCTGAACAACCTGACAGAGCACAGAGCCATTCGCCTTCTCTACCTGACATCAGCTAGAAAGAGAAAACAAATCGGCAACACTTGAACAATGTCAGGGCAAATCGAAAATGCGTCCCCCCGCAACTCACATTTAGTGGATGCACATTGATTGATGCACTTTGGTTGGTGCACTTTAATTGATGTTCTTTCATTGAAGCTCTTTGTTGAATGCCCTTTGACTGATGCACGTTGATGAATTTTGGTTGATGCCCTTCGAGGCAGGATACAGGAGGAGGGGGAAGGATGTAGAGGATAAGGAGGAGCACGGGATGCATTCAAAATGAGAACCCACACATCGAGTAGTGGTGGGAAATAAATAAACGAAACAAAAGAAAATAATACATCATGAAAGGCAGAGATGAAGACATACCTACATTAGTACATGAAGAACTAACGATATAAAGAAATACATGTCGAAAACACAATCGACGAAGAGAAGGAACAACATAGCGAGCTGTTGTACATATATAATCGAAGATAGCCGAAAAGAAAGCAATAATGCAACGATAACGAAATGCAGGCAGAAACAACAAAATAAACAAAGAAGACGAGACAAACACAAATACATACATAATTGAGTAGCTTAGAGGAACAACGAACGAACGAACAAACGAACGACGGAAATAATCAACGAACGAAAACAATACAGACATGTAAAAGTAATTGAATGCATCACGAATGGATGAAAGAACGAACACAACAATGCAAACACACAAGCACGTGAACGAACTAACTAACGAAAGACCGACCAAACAACACAACTAGATAATACAAGAGAGAGACAGAGAATCAAAACAAAACATAACTAACACACGAAATGACTACGGAAAATGATACGCAACATTCAGAAATGACTGAAGAAATGACTCGACGATAACACGAGACCGAGAGAACTACATACACGAATAAATAACGAACGACCGAATGCATTAGGGAAACACTTAACGAAATACGGGAATACCGGAAGAAAGGTCAAGCTACCATCGACGGTACATAACTACATGAAGAACGAACGACCTATTTAAAGAAAAAAGAACACATATAAACAGATGAAGAACGGATACCAGGAATAAATACAGAAAGACCGGAATCACTGAGTCAACGAAGAACTAGCGGACAACAGAAGAGACATACCGAATCGAATACAGAATGCACAAACTCAGAAATAACAGAAATAAAAGATAATTCAAAGTTATGTAGGGAAATAAGTAAACTACACGATAACAACCCCACGAACTAACCATTGAAACCAATAAAGAACACACCAACGATGGAAGTGAAATAACACACATATATAAACACAACTTGTGTAAGCAAATTTGAGTTTGGCACTTTGAGATGTAGTATTCTTGTCACAAGACATGCCGAGGACTACACAAGAACTGCACTGCTTGAGAATGCTACATATACTGAGTATACTGGGGCCTGTTAGTCAAACCCGGACTCTGGGGGGTCAGCATTGGACTCAATAGGGTGTGTTGCTACAAGTTGTGATTCTGATTCTATGCTTTCAGACTCACTGGAAGAGGGTTTCCTCAAATTGAGGTTTCTAAGCTTTATGAATCGGGACTATTTGTGCTTGAAGGTTATTGACGACTATGTGATCTTCGAGCCAAAGTTTCTTGTATGGCCACCCATGGAATCATTTATGTGGGGGAGTCCTCTCTTGTATGGGGGGAGCGGGACACACTGGAGCACTGAGTTTTATTAGCTTCTTTCTGGCTGTTGCTCAACAAGAAAAGCAAAGGAATACTCCACCATATATTTTAATGGTATGTGTATGGTGTATGTGCTGCTTACCTGTAATATATGTGGTACATTTATCTGGAGGATAGCAGGATGAGTGCACAAATCATTAAGATCTTCTGGGTATACTGAAATGTTTGTATCACATGCTGTACCCTGTAATATTTGGCTTTAATAATACATGTATGTTTCGACTTCATAAGTTCTGTGGTGATTTTTAGTATGGGTTGATTTATATTCTATATGTTTCTTGAGTGTATTGGTATGTTCCGTTTGGGGAAGGAGTTTGGGTACTGCCATTAGTCTGTTCTGTATGAGGTTGAGTTTATCTGTTCGGTCTGTTATGGTTCTGGCTGCAGCTAATGGTATTCTATGTAAATCAGCTACAGTTCCTGCTGGCGCATCTACCTTGTTATTGCTTTGAGCATGACAGTCTTCCATCCATTCTGGTGCCATGTTCAGTTTGTTTGTGGTTCTGCACCTGTGTGACTTGGCATCCTGCATATAAGCAGCTCTATTTCTTAACCTGTACCATGACGAATAGTGTTACCCATTCATCTGTATTGTTGGCATGTTTGGCTCGTTACTTCCCTTTCCAAAATGTATCTCTGGTTATTTCACTATCTGTGATGAACTCATTCGGTGGTACAATTTCTGCATTTTGTGTTGTTATAACTACTGTTGTTAAGTTTGCTCTGCTATTAGTAATATGGGTCCTGCTATTGGTGGCCAGATGTTATGTATAGGGTAGGTGGGTCTGTTTGCATGTACATGGGTTACCCCGACTCCACCTCTAAATAACTAGCGGAGCAAAAACAGAAAGACCTAACGAACACAAAAATTAAATAACGAATAAGAGAACACACGGAAGACATACAATAATAAAGCATGGAGGAAGGACACACATAAGTAAAGACAGAACGAAATAACGAACGAAAGAAATACATGCATGTCAGAACGAACGAAAGACCCAAAGAAATAACGGACGACATACATATCTTACGAACGAAGTGAATACATTAACAATGGTATACATACATGCAGACAGACAAAAATAAACCGCGTACTCAATAAAGAACGACATAAAGCAACCACGTACGAACGCAATAACGAAACACATACAACATGACAGAAACAACTAAACCAAGCAAGAAGGAACGACATAACGACAGGAATCCACACCAAACGTAACATTTGCTTAGATTTGACGATGTTAAGAGCGCTCACATACTCCGAAGGATCAAACTGCTAATGCTCTTGAGCTGGATATATGGGTCATGTGGATATGGTAGGATATATAGAGCCACGGGTGTAAGTTATTCTGGGTCCTCAAGACCAAGACCACCTCGGGCCAAGTAGCATAATATAGATGCGAATCTCAAAGGGTACCGTGGCTTTATTGTCCTGTTTGGGCTTGCGGCCAGCCCAAAACCACTACCCTCACATTCCTGAGGAATGGGGTTCGGGAAACTCGCAGCAACCCCAGACCGAGAATCTAACTGGAAGGGGGCATTTCAGCCTCAACTGCGAATTATGTGATTTATATATAGAGACAAGACACTTGGATAGCCTGGCTCTCAGGCCTATAGATATGGTATCTTGGCTTTATATTTTGATATTAGCTTTACAGAAGGGCCACTACTTGCACCTCCTATCTCTTATATCCAAGCTGCCGCCCACAGCAGCATGCACCAGCTCTATCCAGTGTAGTGGCTTTTGCCACCACCTCTGCCTATCTCCACTTATATCTAGTATGCTATATAACGCCAAATTAACTATTATTACAGGCCTACTACTAAACTTGTTGCCTTGGCTTTATATTTCTGTATTGGCGTTTGCCACCAACATCTGTCTCCTATCCAAGCTGCCCTACCCGACAGCATGCAGTCGCATCCTATCTCCTTTCTGGCTGCCGCACAACACAGCATCGATCCGAACCCTTTCTGACGTATTTATTGCACGCCACCGAAGCCACTCTGTGACACCTGTGGCATGGCCCCGTTGGCTCACCGTGCCTGTGCACAGCATTCGCGCATGGGTTTCTTCTCAAGTAGCTCTAGGTGCCCACATCCAGAGCTGTGGGTACTTAAACTATTATGGTATATAGAGCCTAGTTAACAATCTCATATATTATGCCGTCTCGCTCCGCGAGTGTAAGCAAAGTCCATGTCGAATCCTGTTCATGATATTCCGGCCAAGGGCCGGACCAATCCAACAAGTAAGGTAATGGCTTTAACCCCCGGCAGGAGCAAGACAGCAATTAAAGAATGCACAACATATTTCTTTGCCGGTGACCATTGCATGATATGTTCAACGCCTCATCGACAAACTAGTGCCCTAAGTCTGCGTGGTGCAAACCCATTAGACATTTGCCAGCCTCATCAGGTGGCTGTGTGCGAGTCCATGGGACGAGCCTTGAAGACCTCAAAATAGCTAGCTGGGCGGCAATGAGCATTCCAATCTTTTGCACAATAAGCGGCATAGAAATCCTCATCATTAAGGCTGTCGAAATAGGCCTGCCAATTGTGGCCGGACAAAGTTTGAACTGGGTGGCCATGAGTGGAGCATTTATTCCGATCAGAATGAAATTGAGCCTTTTTACGGGGGGGGAATTGCTGTACGTGGAATTGGTACTACAAGCACTCACACGCGTGGCGAAGACGGCGGGCTGAAAGGTGGTGGTGTTCTTGAGGTCGTTATTATTCTCAGCACCGAAGTCCTCAGGAGCATGCTTGAGGGAGACTTGGCGTTACAGCTTTCGCCAAGGTTTTTCGCATCAATGCCAGATTCAAAACCCGATTGAGAGAGCCCGGGACCACTTTGCTTGCGCGAGGCACCCTCCAAGCCTTTGTTTCCAATGCAAAAAGCTGGCACAGCAGGCAGAGGACGGCTTCGTGTGCTCTTGTCCGATAGTGGCGAATGCGGTGGTGTTCTCAATGCAGGCGGGCAGCGAAGACACTCCCGAAGGGCCGGGACCACTAGCGGCACGATGGGTGCTGCCAATTGTAGGCCCTGTATCAAGAACTGCCAAGGAACCAGACCGATTCAGAATGGATGGCGAAGCTGGCAGGAGCTCCGGGACAACATCAGCCATATTACAATGGATAGGCTCGCAGGCGGCCTGCTTCACAGATACAGCACTGGCGGACTCTTGACTGCAGATGGAGAACTGCGCATTCATGAAATTTGGCAAGAGTGCTGTGCTGTGGCGAGCAGGCTTGAAGATGTGGAAACCATTATCGAGCACATATTGTTTCCATAAGTTGTTGGAGGCCGTCGAGTTCTTTTGGAGCTGCTGAACTTGGCACGTCACCTCGGCATTGTCGCCATCATTGGAAGTAGAGCATGAGATGTCTTCCCCATCAGAGGTGGTGTACTGATCGGGCATAGTGGAACTGGTTTTCGCATCGGGCGATGACTGGAGCGAGCCACTCTCGACTGTGTTGGTGGGCAGGGACACAGACCTTACAACCGAGCAATCATCGAGCTCAAGATGGCCACAGTCGGCATGGAGTCTGAGAGCTTGTGGGTAGTGGATAGAATCAGAACCGCAACTGGGCAGCTCGTGAAGCACCATGTGAGGAACTGTCCCCCAAGGAGCAGAGCCAAACATGCGAGGAGAGGCGGGGCAAGCACACCGGACAACACAGGCACAAAGCTGGGGACATAGATTTCCACACAATCAAGCTCAGCCATGATGGAGTTGATGGCAGCTTGGGGAGCCTGCAATGTGGAGAGGGATGTCAAAACAGCCACTCGCACCTCAGCAAGACGGACAAACTTGTCAATGAAGTTCATGATACACGGGGCAGCCACAAGCTGCGGAGGGCCGACACACTGAGGATAGGCAAGGGTCGCATCCGACTCCTTCACATCAACAAACCTGGCGGGCAAGCAGCGACATGGTGCAGGCAGGGCAGGGAGGAAAAGGAAAACTAGGGGCGCCCACAATAGGATCCGGCTGCTCATAATCTTGAGCCAAAACGGATACGGACACTAAGCAAAACATATAAACACATAAACATAAGTCAATTAGGCTATATATTCACCAAGCGGCCACAACAAACCACTCACTCCTTATGTCTGTATATAGAGCCAAAGTAAATATATCTCTATTCTGGGGCCTGGAAGGCCTGGCCTACAAGGGCCTTATGTATAAAAGGGGGCCTCTAGGACGAATTATATAAAGGATCATGAGGCCTGAAGGCCCATCTTATAAATAACGGATCATTGTTACCTTGGCTTCATATTCTCTTACCCGCCACTCACTTACAGAATGCCCCGCACTCTTCATTCATCGCCCTACTTATCACATAGCCATTGTTCTGTGTTCTCACTTGTTGCCAGATTGCTGATTACTGCTATTTACTGCATCCTTGAAGTAGAGCAGTGATACAGTACAGAGTCGGCACAATGAACTAATAGTTCGGCAAAATGTACAGCTCGTTGTCAGCCATTGTCCCCAAGCCTGGCAAGAGCCACAGAGGCGCACAAAGGATCCCGCGAGGTCCACTGGACCTTGAGCCATGCACCTTGAGCCAAAATGGCTACGGGGAGACATTAATAAATAACAAATCCAATAAATAACAAATACAGAGACAACGAAATAACGAAGGACCGAAACAACTAACGAACTCACGGTTAACGAAAGACCTACAGCGATGATGTAATAAATACGGAAATACTTAAATACAGACATAACGAAGGGAAGACAAACAGAAGCGAATAGAGAAAGACAAACAGAAAGAAAGAAAGGCATAGTCAAATCGAAGGCATAGCCGAGCAATGATTTTGAGGGCACGGTCGACCCGAAGGCCCAATCAAGCAATGATTTAGAAGGTGCAGCAGAGAGAAGTATGGTATGTACTGTGTTTTCGAAGCCTCAGCCGAGCAACGTGTGGTATTTCCATTATTTTCAGCCTTCCTCTTTGACTGCTAGCTCAATCGAGTTTTCAATATATATATATATATATATAATATACTGATATATATATATATATACTGAGATATATATATGTGTATATATATATACTGATATATATATATATATATATATATACTGATATATATATATATATATATATATATATATATACATATATATATACATATATATATATATATGTATATACGAGGCAGATTCGCATATGTATATTCATGTATATTCACACCTGTCGGTGCATAGATTTAGCAACCTAAAGGAATACGTACTACGAAAGTGGAGCGCTGGAAAATTTGTTTACCGCGCCAACTGCATGTGTTTGACCAACGCGCTGTGGGGCCGCTGGCTGGGGCCCAATACTCCTCAAGTTCGAAGGCAGAAAGCAAAGAGCATGGGACGCCTTAGAATCAAGCATATGCCTGACTAGGCAATAATGATTTGTATGTACATACATAAACTGTCTCCAATCGATGACACGATTGTTTTCCAATAACATGAAATTGTTCACATCCCAATGAGGTCCGAATGTGTTCAACAGTATTTAAATGAAACCTCGTATTTTTTCAACGGTGCATGCACGACACTACATTCTTCGTTGAACCGGGCCTGGCGAGGGTAGCGGCGAATGCTTCAAAACAGACCTCGGAGGTATTTGTGGTTTGGATTTACAACTTATAAAAACATTTCAACCACTCTTACATAACCACTTCTGAGATTCCAGGTTGCAGGGTGCAATTTTATGGCTTGGGATGCTGCCCCATTCTTTCACCATTGTTTCACCAACACCACACATGTTTCCAACAATGCTGCTGAAGGAAGGGATCCGAGTGGTAACCAATACATAAACTCCTGTCCTTGTAAATAAACAAACATGTAATGAAGTGGGTTTGCTCAGGCTGCACCCTCCCCCCTACACACACTCAATATGAAGGAGACGGTCACAAGAGGCGGAGGGAGGAGGCATAATTCTTTCTTATGTCGATTTCTGGTGACTTAGCCCTTAAGTCTGATTCTTTGCTAACTCTTTTTCTACAAGACTTGCTCACTCGGATGAGTCTTGAGCCAATAAGGCGCGCATGGATACATCAAGCTACAACAGGCTAAGGCGCTCAGACATGCAAGCATATGGGGATTTAGGTTATAATTCTGACACCCCTCCTTGATTGGAGCTCCACTCCAATCATGAATTCATGCCTCTGGCAGCACTGCCATCGGCATCTTCCTCAATCCGGCTCGAGCTGCCGGGGAGGGCCTGAATCCCGCTAATCTTCTTGACTGGACTATTTCTGCATAAATCATTCTCGAGACGAGTTTAAGACTATTTCCAAAACGCTTTCCGAAGTCAAGTAAGTCTTCCGGACAGATCTAGAAAGCACGTCCTATCCTAACAGCTCAAATCATAAGACTATTGCTCGGGCTGCTCACTTGTAAGACGATTTCAAGGTGCAAGGCAAATCACTCAGCTCACTCTTCATCCGTAAATAATTCACTATTTCTGTAAATAGTTCGCGCTATATTATCGCCATTATTCCTCCTCATCTTCCTCGTAAGCCTCATTCATTTGTTCATTGTTGGATAACTTCGGTGCAAGTTCATGTCGTCCTTTAGTTAAATCCTGATTCGTCCAATCTGAATGCTGTTTCAAACCGCTTCCGTCCTTGGGCTTCGTCAGCGCATCCACCCTGTTTATTATCCCCATAACTTCTTCAATCTCGATTGTCCCATTATTCACTTTCTCCTGAAGCCATAATTGATGCACTTCTATGTGCCTACCTCCTCCCAGTCCCCTCCTTGACGCCAGACTCTTTGCAACACTTGCATCGGTTTTGATCCTAAGTGGTTTTTCATTTACGCCTAAATCGTTCATCATACTTCTAAATCCAAGTGCATGGGATCCCGCGCGCACACATCCGTAATATTCCGCCTCGCCTGATGATAAAGATATTATTGTTTGAGTGCTAGACCAATGTTTCAAGATGTGATTCCCTAACATGACTACGCCTCCGGTGGTTGACTTTCTGGTCTCCATGCATCCTGCGTGATCCGTGTCAGACCAAATGTCGATAATCTTGAAGTTCTTTTGATAACTAAATTTGTTTACCACTCTCATCTTTCCTCGTAAATATCTTCCGAAATGGACCAGTTGCTTATAATCTATATTCCACGGTTTTGACATTCTTCTCGCTAGCTCCTTCACAGCATACCTTATGTCACTTCTGTCAATTGATAAATCATTTCCTCGTGCTGCTATGGCCCTGTACGCGCTGGCATCTTCTCGGCTAAGTTCCTTCATGTCCTCGTCACTCAGGTGCTTCGGGTTGATCTTCTCGTTCGGCGCCGCCAGCGGAGTGCATCCTTCAAGGTCTAAATGTTTCACTATTATTTCAGCGTGCCGTGGATCAGCTTTCATATAAATGCCGTCATGCTTCCACTCAATAATTCGATTCAATAACCTCACCGTTTTTGTATCCCCTCGTCCGGGCCCAACCGCGCCTTGAAGTCAATCTCATAAACTCGTTTGATTTCATTCTTGAACCACTCTAAATGATGTTCGGCCCCTAAAATCGTGAAGTCGTCCCCGTACACAATTGCCCTTAAATCTTTCCCAGGATGATAGGATCAACATGGACTTGACAGTCCTCTGATAAATCCCACGCTCTCCATAAATCTGACGTACTCTTCTTCCCAGTTCAAGCTAGCGTCCCTTGTTCCGTACATTGATTTCCTTAATTTGCCACACATGCCTTCCTTGTGGTCTTCCACAGGCAATTTAATAAATACGTTTCTCTTGGCAGGCGCATAAAAGTATGCCCTCTCGATATCGATAAAATCCAATTTATAATGCCAACCCGGTCCGTAACCAATCCCTTCTGTGACTGCTAATGACATAAGTAACTTTGTTAATTTCTTGGCCTCCCATGGCGGGGTTGCTGCAAATATAGTTTCTAACTTGTCTTTCGAGAATTCTTGTGCAACTAGGCGAGCCCTAATGTTACAATTATCTTCATCACCTCTGTTAATTTCCAGCCATTTAGTTCCTACTGGTCCTTCTCCTGTCGTATCATAACATTGTTTCAATGGTACCTTGTCATAAATCCTATGCGCATAAACCTGTTTCATTTCTGCTTGTCGAGCTTTCATCGTCGAATGCTTCGGTAATTCCTTCCCTGTCACGTGACTCATGTCCTCGTAATACGTGAAATTTGCATCTTCCTCTTCCTTCAATACAAAGTCCTTCAAATCATCAACGGCATCCACAGCTCCTACTAACTGATTTCCTAACCTTCCGTCATAAACCTTTTGATTTCTCAATCCGAATATAATTGATTTACAAAGTTCTCCTGGATAAACTTGTGCTCGGCGTGCTCGTCCTCCTCCTAATACAGCAACATGCCTGTGATCGCCACTACACGGTTTCTCTAATTCCTGGGCTATCTTAAATGCGTTTTTCATAAATCCTGTAGGTTTCTTCACTAATCCCCCTCCTTGGCGGTCACAGTCACCATCGCGAAAGCACACATATGTGACTTGACCCAACTAATTCCCTCCGTATTCAATA
>Ga0099797_101582_pt1 | contig 11629 bp, 6 predicted proteins | sample Uncmet_Sort48C_1_FD_89871 | JGI IMG/M metagenome (GOLD analysis project Ga0099797, IMG submission 89871) | Marine eukaryotic communities from CALCOFI LINE 67, Pacific Ocean - C012_Sort48C_1 | ecosystem: Environmental > Aquatic > Marine > Oceanic | place: Pacific Ocean: Monterey Bay | collected... | reverse complement strand
AAAGAAAAAAAATGAAAGGAAAAGTGATAGCATACTAATGGACGACGAAGAAGATTCAATAGCATTACGAATGAAAAGGAATGAAAGAAGAATAAACCAACAATCAGATGGTGATGATGATGAAATCACCAGCTACGAATACTAGACTTCGCGGGAGAAAGTGTGATGGAAGGAATGAGAGAATGAATATTACTTTTTATATATATATAGTATTATTTACAGGGAGTAAAATTTTATTAAATAAATGAGTAAGAATTAATTATATATGTATAGTTCGGGTCAATGCACTATGATATCATATTTTGAATGCACCAGATCGGGTATGTGACTGTGCTGGGAATAATAAAAAAATATGAAGTTTTGATTAACAGCTTTAATTATATAATGTCGGGTTGAAAGTTATTTTTATTTATTTTTTTACACTACCCCACTCTTTCTAAACTTTCATCAGTCAACCCGATAATATCACGTCTACACAAAGGACATTGATGACCCCACTTCTCAGTTGAATAAAATATTTCACGCCCACAGTTTCCACAAACAATTGTGTGGTTGCACCCAATAAAACTCATCGAAACACGTTTCTCTTTGCAAACAACACAAGTTTCTTCAAATTCTGGGTACTTATCCATTAAAATCAAATATCGTTTAATTACATGGTATGAAAATATTTTTAACGCCCATAATCTAAAGGTTAATGGTTCAAATAAAAATGGTTCTGGGATTAGTGTATCAATTCCGGCAAATAATGGGTCGGTATTTTCGAATGAAAATGGTAACAATTCAATAAATTGGACTAATTTTCCATCGTCAAGTAACCATTTGAAATAGTTCGAGTGATCAATGTCATGTAGGTATTGCCGCCTTAAACGTTCACTACATGGTGATTGCCTAATTATACGTCTTATAATGCCTCTAGACCGCCTTTCAATTGTTTCTAAATCAAATCTAGTCAAGCTCAACTTTGTAGCAGTATATTTTTCCATATTATTATTTATTATTTCATTTTGTTTCAATTTTTTTATATTATTTTTCAAATTTTCCAAGATACCTATACGAGTTTGTTTCCATTCAATGCTAGAGCATAAAACCCGAAATTCATTTAATAATGTTTGGCGCCCAATTTGATGTATTACACTGTGCCAAGGTAGTATGTGTTTTGAAGTTGGAAGGTAAAGATGATTGTTGTTGGCATTGTCTGCATCTCTGCCATTATCGTAACTATCAGCTGGGTTAAACACATATCCACCAGCACAATCACTATAGTCAAAAGTATTTGTTATATCAGGTTGTACATTACTATTATTATTGCTTGGATCATTGTTTACAAGTTCATTTATATCATTTCCATTTTGGGTTGGTAGTATTATAGCGATTAAAATCACAAATATTGTCAACGATGAAATCGAGAAAAAACCATAATTATTGATACACCATGCTAAAGCAACGGACGTTATTACAGTACGTAGAAACCAATAAATATATTCAATACGTTTTTCTTTTGCATATATTCCCCGAGGCTTTGAAAAGCTAAGAAAATAATTCTTACCACGTTCGTCTGTGTACGCGCTATTGGTAACTACAGTCTCCCTTGGCGATGAAACAGCAGAAGATTTCATAATTATACATGCACGTGTATATCGCTCGCGTATACGCGATATTATTTACCGCTCTGGGCGTGCGTATATATCATGCTGCACCGCATATAATTGCCTATGATGATGATGATAATAATAATGTAACATCATAATTGTTGTATATTAAGCCAGTTTATAAAGGGAAGAAAATGTTGGGCGATATATAAACTAAAACTGACTTAATATACATTTATGATGTTTAAAGCCCGTGGGATTCCATAGTGTACCGACCGTTTTTTGGTACAAAACAAATTTAAGGTCGCCACTTTTTTTGAAATCTGGACCCCTATACAGGTATAATAGGATATAATAATAATTCGTCATCATCATATCAATAATATACTACTCTAGCACTCTACGACGAATAATAATATAAATAATTTTAATTTTTTATTGAATTTCATCATCATAATCAATAAATAATATAATAATAATAAAAAAATAAGAAGAAGAAGAAGAAAGAAGAAGAGAAGAACGACGACGAAGAAAAAAATGAATTTAATATAAATTTTACTATTTATATTACTACACACTGTAACAACAACGCAACAACACAACATTGGCGTATCCGTCTGTATCTGAATATCCATACGTACGAAAAATGCAATTTTTGTCATCCCTTTTCGCCTCTTCTTCCGATAATGGAAATACAATATGGAAGGATAAGGTGGCTGTTATTACAGGCGGTGGACAGGGTATGGGTGCGAAAATGGCAGAGATTTTAGCAAGCCGCGGCATTAAGGGGCTTGCTTTGGCGGATATAAATGCTGAAAAGTTGGAAGAGACTGCTAGTTATATTTATAAACTTTTAAATGAAGAGGAGCGTAAATATACATTGATTACAACACATATTGTCGATGTTTCATGTCGAGAGCAAGTTTTTGCGTTTGCAGAAGATGTTATTAAAATTCATAAAAAATGCGATTGTTTATTGAATAATGCAGGAATTGTATGTGCAAATACAACTGATGGCACTACGGTTGAAGAATGGGAAAAGGTATTGAAAGTTGATTTATTTTCTGTTTTCTATTGTACAAAAGCATTTTTACCATATTTAAAAGCGTCGAAACAATCATATGTAGGTAACACCTCCTCGTTTGCTGGTATTGCAGGCTATCCAGGAGAAAGTGCGTATTGCACTTCAAAATTTGGTGTAAGAGGGTTTACAGAATGTTTTATGAGTGAATGCTTAACATTGTCACCAAACATACACGTTTCTGTGATACATCCCGGTATGGTCAAAACAAATATATTCAAGAATTGTGATCAATATGTACATAATGTAAGTGATTGTGTCAATTCGACAACATTAGGATTTGAATTCCCAGATAAATACAAAATGAAGAATAGCAGCGATTTACATTGGGCGTTAAATAACATTGGTAGTACATCTGCACATGACGCTGCAAAACAAATAATAAATGGGTTAGAAAGTAAATCCACTCGCATAATCGTTGGCACAGATTGTCGAATAGTAGATTACGCAATGCGTTTATCGCCGCACTTTTTTTTGAAAAATGAATTATTGTTTAAAATTCTATCAGCAATTTCTTTTTTTACTGCAAAATTTATTGGTAGGAAAGTTTTAAGTACAATATGGTTGATGGCCTGTTATATGTGGTATAGACGTGGAGTGAGGAGAATTGGATTATAGAAAAGAAGCATTAGAATATAATAATATATTTATATATTATACGAGCTCACGGAATCTTCTCAGGGTCCTCAAATAGTTTAATGGTAACTGTATACTAATAACAAATGGCTCGTATTTTAAAATAGGATTAATTGTTTTATTTACATTCATCAAATAATGAGTAAGATAAAAATTTTCTATTATACCAAATATCATGTATGATAGGAGCAAAACATTGGCATAAATATAATATCTTGCCGCATATATATATTATGTTCTACGTCGTATAAATATGCTCTTCTTACTCATTAAGTTTTATTATTTTTTTTATTTAAAATATATATTTTTATATTTAAAAATGTACGTAAAATTTTATACCCTGTGATATATTTTTATTATAAAAACGCTTTATTTTTTTTTATTTTTACCTGGGATCATCAAAATATTTTATTTAATTTTTTTTTAAAGATAAAAATGAAAAAATAAGCTTACTCACAGTAAGATCGATTCAAGATTCAAGGAACTCAGTTATTGTATTCCTAGGTCCTAGGGAGAGGTAAGAATTATCATGGGTGGTGATATAAAAAATTAATATACGCGCGCATAAATTAAGTGTATTAAAAATATAAAAAAAATACTTTTGGCCCGAGCGTACGGTAAGTACATTTTTATTTTTTTGAAAATATTTTTTTTTTAAATACGCTTCTAGGGATTATAAATTTTTTCACTCCCAGCCGCTGTTTTTTCCTCCCGCTTGATTCCTCTTCTTCTTTTTCACAGTAATTTCATTATTTTTTAAAAACTTATTCATCGTTTTCATCAGAATCATCAGAATCCGAATCATCTTCCACATCATTTGAATTAAACATAAAACCATTTTGATATTCCATTAAAAATTGTGTTGATCGTTTCACATCAACGAATAAAGAATATACTCTTTTAATATCTTCAACGTCTACTTCACTAGCACGGCGTTTTGTACTAACTAGTGAGGCGGCCATGATCATATGCATGGCATAACGTAATGACGTTTCTTGTGCAATTTTAGTTAATAGCTTCATAGCTTCATCTGTCATTTCAACGTCTTCCTCCTCGCAACGAATACGTAGAATTTCAGCTAATTCTTTCTCATTATATGGTTGTGTTGATATAATCATCAAACGATCCAATAAATCAATTGGAATTCCATGTGGACTTTTGTACTCTGTGCCACGAATTTTAGTAATACCACGATTTGTAGCAATAATTAACACAGGTGCCAATGCACTTTCTAATGCTCTGTTTAACCATGAGAAACATTCAATATCCAACATATGTACCTCATCAATAAATAAAACCCCTGGAATAATCGTTGCTTTGCCCTCCTCTCTCCATTCAGCAACTTTTGTATCGATTTGATCACGCACTTCAGATTTAATTTCACCAGTATCACCAGCAAATAGTGCTAAAAAACCCTGTTGCCTGGAATTAATAACATCCACTTCGTGCATGCTAACAACATGAACAACTTCTTTTCTTTTCTGCAATTCGCCTTCTGGTACTTGAACAAAACGTGTTTGTGGTCCCATTGCATCGTAGTCTTTAGATTTTGTAAAGCTTTTCCCTAACCTTGCAATTTTGCCGGTAGCCTTGTCAATAGTAATAACATCACCAGCTGAAATTTTCTGTTCATCAAACGATTCAATCATTTTTTTACCTAAGTCATAGACTGTTTCCATTTCAGTTGTACGCAAAGTTACACGCCCCGTTTGCTCTGCATTATTTCCACCAGTTGGTCGGTCTATTTCAATTTCAACTACTTCCCCTTCAATAATTTCAGTCTCTTCCATAATGCGAACACCAATTGATTGTCGGAACGCTTGCGTCAACGCTTCTGTTTTGGACATTTCCAATGAAAAAATTTCACTTGCACTCAATGCTGTAAACGGCGTGTCTTCGCCAAGTGCTTGTGCAATACCCATTGCAATAGCTGTTTTGCCACTACCTGGTTGCCCTGCTAATAATATTGATCGTCCAGCAATTTTACCTTCTTGTATCATTCGCATAACAACACCAGCAGCTCTACGAGCTTGCAATTGCCCAACCATACCTTGTGAAGCGCGACGAGCTTCTAAGGCATCATCCAAACCCAGACCACGGATATGACTATGTGCACCAATTCGCTCAATGCGTGTTAGTTCCTTTACTTCTTGTACGTTCGTATTAATTCCATCCATATTTTATATATTCTTAATTAATATGTGTATATATATATATTATTGTATTGGTAAATTATCTCTGTTTGCTTATTATTTGTTGCTGTTCTCTGATTCGATCTATATATATGTATTTATATGCGTGTGTGTATATATACGTGTATATATATATATATATATATTTATGTATCAAAATATCTCTTTATATCTATGTATCTCTCTGGCAATAAAACTAATTGTTTGGAGAGTCGTAATGTGTGCGTGTACGTGTGTGCTTCGTGAAGGATTGAAAAGAAGTGACGCCACACCGCCCATAGTACCCCGTTCTAAATAAAGGCGAGCAGCTATTCAATTTTTCCAACTAGTCTGAAGAATATCTTCTTATCCCATAGTAATCGTGTTGTTCTCGCCCTTCAGCACCATTAAATTAAATTGGTTTTTCAAAAAAGGTTTGATAGGGTAGGATACTGTGAAGTGTATGGATGGTGCGTACTGGTAGAGTGAGTTTTCAAATCAGAGCGTTTGTGTTGGCTGTAGTCGGTAATAGTGAGTAGTTGTGTGGTATGAGTGGTGTAGTGGTGTGCTGTTCTAATTGATCTGTCTTGATGTTTGAAATCGATAGGTAGTGTATTGGAGTGGTATTATTACTACTATTCACAATTGAAATTAATTATATTATTATTACATCGATTCACAATTGAAATTAATTATATTATTATTACTGCTATTCACAATTGAAATTAATTATATTATTATTACCACTATTCACAATTGAAATTAAGTATATTATACGATTAACAATTGAAATTAATAATGGGTGTTTATAGATTATAACAGTCGTCAGTAGTAAGTGCTTCTAGCATTTCAATTCCGTAGACTATAAGTACGAGATTAACAGTCGGCAGTAGTACGTGCGTCTAGCATTTCAATTCCGTAGACTACAAGTACGAGATTAACAGTCGTCAGTAGTACGTGCTTCTAGCATTTCAATTCCGTAGACTATAAGTACGAGATTGCTGCATCAGGGAAGTCTGGCTGTATTGTGTAGTGCTATTACGTCGTAATGCGTACCATATACTAGCAAACGTAAGTACTCCTATGAAGATGTGTGAAAGCTATTTGTGTCATTGCTAGCAGTGCATACCATCTATCTACATGCTATTCCGATGGTAAACAATATTCAAATAATTTATTTATTTTCAATTTATTTGAAATGGCAGGTAAAACATAACGCACCAACATTGCTACCACAATTGGTTGTTTTAATGTGATATTTATAATTATTTTTTAATAATAATAATATAGCACTATACAGCATTATTATTATTTTTATAATCATTATTATTATTATTATTATTTTATTATTATTATTTTAATTTATTATTATTATTATTAAAATATAATATACTACTACTTATTATTATATTACTTATATTCACATTCACCTGCCTGGTGTGTGAAACACGCGTGGTATTGCACTACTGACTCCACTCCTCGTAATCCATTCGTACGCATATAAATACATATATACATACTTTATATACATTAGTTGTGCCATTTAATACTTTTATCGAAATAGAAACTAGAAATGTCGTTCAGTGAAGGTATGGGAGTGGCGTCGATGTGGGGTGTATCGCCAGCGTTTGATTGCATTGATGTAGTTAACAAAGCAAACGGTATATCAACTACAAAAGATGACACCATAACACTATCAAAAGGGCAGAAGAAGAAAATAAAAGAGAAAAAAAAGAAAAATGCTTCAGAAGAACCATTAAATATTTTATTAGCGCAAGCTGGTGATATACGTCATGTTATTAAAACATTAGCTCAAAGGCGTAGGCATGCAAAACGACCAGTACACTTTTATTTATCAGAAACAACCGTTGAGTGTTTTGCACGACATTTAGTATTGTTTCGCATCTTGGCTGACTGGGAATTGCCAATTCGTTACCGTACAAATGTATTTTTAGAAGTATATGGTAATGCAAATGTTCAGAAAAGGACTGAGCAATATATTGCGAGTGTGGCCAAGGAACTTGAAAAGTTGTTATGCGATGGGGAAGGTGAAAGTGGCATGGATGATTTGTTTGACTTTAGTTTATTGAAATATAAAACACGAGATGAACTGCAAAAAGTATTTCAAACGTGGAGCGATAAAATACCATTCAACACTGTTGAATTGCGTGATAAGCGTTTGCGTACGTTGTACAAAGACCGGTACGACTTCCGCAAAAATATTATTGATTGGGACTATCAAGAAATCGTGCGCCCGTTATCCAGCATCATACATATTAAACAATATCGTGAGTGGAGACAAAGTGGTACTGCGTATGAATTCGGTGATCAAGTATATAACAAGCCAAACAGGACCATGGCTAGTTATGCAGAAGGTAAAGAGCGTGGTTTAAGCCATTTACGCCGAGGCTTTTGGTGTGATATTGTTACAAGTCCATTTCTTGGATTTGGTATCGATTCTGAAATGCCAAACAGACATGCTGCTGGTTTATTTGAAATTTATAATAAAGATGCAGGAAGCGAACAACATCGTCACCATGCCGTTGAAGTTGCCGTTCATAACGTATTGTCATATTTATACGAAATTGAATCTGGTTGCATTTATAAAATGAAACGTCAACATCAAGTTTATAGTGGTTTGGGTGGAAACGAAACCACCTCCGGGGATAAGGAAATAAATGGCGATGAGCCAACCGTGCAGGAAGAGGAAAATGATGAAGCAGATCAAGTAGATGGTGATAAACAATCTGAAATTACACCAACAGAAATATATGAAACGAACACAAACAATAAAATGGAAGATGCAGATGAAGAAGTTCCGAAATTAGTGAAGCAAAATGATGGTGACGATGGCATTGATAAAAATAAAGACGATGAAGAAAAACGCGGGGAGCAACATTCTGATAAAGCTAAAGATGATGACGAAGAACCCATTCAGTCTATTGATACACCTGCTGTGAAAAAAATGAAAAAGAAAGAATTGACAATGGAAGAACAATTAGCACAAGGTGATGGAAAATACGATTCCGATGATGATGAAGATGAGGAGGAGGAAGAAGAAGAGGAAGAAGCAAAAGAGTCTGAGGCGCGAATGAAAGTGCTGCCGGAGTCTCAAGACACGAAGATGCCATTGAAGCAACTAGAAAGGGCTCCAGTAGTTCAAAAGGTAGAAGAAAAGGAAGAGATTTTTGAAGAGACGGAAGTAGAAAAAGAAAGACGTGAATTTGAAGAACGTGCAGCAATTGAACGTGCTGTGAAAATTATGGAAGTTTTGTCTGGGGCAAAAATTTTCTTAATGGATATGTCAATGAGTGATTTAATTAAAAAACCAAAGAAGCGTTATAAAAATTTGTTTGATATGGCATTTTTCTCGTTTTTATCAGCCGGTGTACTTGGTAAAGATGGTGATAAAATACAGCAATTTTTTAAACCAAATGCAGTAGTTGCTGTTGAAAGTGTGAAACACATTGTTGGTTTAAAACAGGAACAACGAAAGGCGTATAAAATCAATATTGATGCAGCTGCAAAAGACAAAGCAAAATTGATTGAGCGCGAGGATGTTGCACCTACATTTTGGTGGCGAGATATGCCAGAAAAGTTTGTGGATGAAAATGCTACAGTAACTGATGAAAAGAAAAAACGACTTGCGGAGGAAAAAGAAAAAAATAAATTGCGTACAAAATGGGATAATGGAGTAGCATTTTATCAATTTCAATCTTGAGACTTTACGAGATGTAAAAATGTGTATTAAAATTTAAAAGTTAAAAAATTATACGTAAATTTTTGTAAAAATTGTTAAATAAAAAAAAGATATTTTAATGTGGCGTGTAAAATGTTTTTTTTTTTAATACTTCGTACAAATGGCTTCAAACAATTTATAATACGAATATACCCTAGCCACATGCATATGCATCTAGCTTAGTTAAAAGTGTTAACTTAACTCATTACGACGTAACTTTCGAGTTGTCTAAAGGCACCTATATATAATTAATTCTTACTCATATTTATTTAATAAAATTTTACTCCCTGTAAATACATATATATATATATTATCTTCTTGCTTATAAGCATAAACCAATTAATGCAGCATTATATTGATAAATGCAAACGATAAACTCTTAACAACGATAGGATCGTCTTTTAAGTTACTTTTTTTAACTCCCAAATCAATAATTTGTGGGACTTGGTTATCATCTGCAACAGTAAGAGTTTGGTTGTTTAAACTTACAATATCACTGCTCAAAATATTTGATGGAGTATTTCTTAATGACGATGAAATATGATACTCCATTCTTCCAACAATTAATGCAGAAATATCTTTACCATTAATGCTAAAACCAGATATGGTAAAATTCTTTAAATAATCTATATTAATTAATACAATTGTATAATTGTATACTTCCGGAGCATTTTTATTACTAAATGCATATGCACGTAAGTTATCGTTGTTGTAGTTACTACCAATCATTATTTCCGCCATATTATACACCATATTTCCAACCAGCCGGTTGAATATTAAACTAGTCCAATAATCTGGCAAAGGGTTTATTGTTGCTGCATCAACGAGGCCATATCGACTACCAATAATTGTTTGTCTTACAATGACTTCATTGCCTTGCATTGCTCGTCTGCATAATTCATCAAGATACCAAAATGAACCACAAAATTTATTTGTAATATTTAAGGCACCACCGCAACTTACTAATGACATTTCTCCCAACCATAATTCTGACTTTGGCGCATATTTTAATTGCAATTCATTTAATTTAATATTCCATTTATCTCCTTTATTAAATGTCTTTAAATCCATAGCAGATTTTTGTGAAGCAGGTGAAAATTTTCCTTTAAATGGACACCTGATGCTTTCCAAAGCATACCAATGCCACGTCAATATGTCTAAATATTTACCACCACCATGTTCTAGAAAATATTTAGTAAGTGGGATCACAGGGCCTAAGCCAACTGGGAATTGGTATGCCACATCGACACCTGCTATTCTAATTTTCTCCCTTAAATTTAATTCCATTAATAAATTATTTAAGGTCTTGTAATCATGCGCTAATTGCTTTCCAGATAAATAAAACTTTTGACTTTCAAAAAATAAATTTGGTTCATTCGTTAATTCAACTGCATACAAATGTTGATAACATTTCGATATTGGATTTGTTAAATATTGTAGCAATGATTTTGCTGGCATAGGATTCCAACTTTTATTAGATGAAAAACGATGGTGTATTCCACCGTTCAAACCTAAAACTAGGGACAAGTTTGTCTGATGAACATAATTACATAATACTTCTAAACGTGTCGAATTCAGAGTATATTTATCACCTGTTGGACTTGGTTTTCGGTTAGCGGGTAAGGATACATTCCAAAAAACATTATCAGCATCTGTACCACCAACACGTAGTATCGCTTTTGTTCCAACGATATTATTTGAGTTTTTTATTAATGCCTTTGTTAAACTTTGAAAACGAACATTTGCCAGTTTTGCTAATACTGAACCGGTGCTCCAAAAATCGCCAATGATCTCTAAAATTGCAAGTATAATGTGTTAGTATTAACTGGTATGAAGGGATTAGGGAAAGTGGAGGAAACTTACCAGAAGTGTCAAAACTAAATGCTAAAGTGTTCAAATTGTCACTATCATGTAGATAATTACTTCTTTTTGTTGCTTGGGTGCATTGAGTATGAAACAATACAAACAATGCTAAGAAGTAGAACATACGTAAAACCAATAGCGATGATTTATGCCGTACCATTGTTATTGTATCGTCTGGTTAATAAAAATAATAAAACAATATGAACAAGAGTAACAATGTTGCTGCAATAGTTGGTAAATAATATTTAACAAAGTCTTCTTTAGCCTTTAACCTTTTTTCTGCTGCTAATCGTTTCTCCTGTTTTGTTTGCTTTCGTGCTTTTCCTTTTAGCTGTCTTGCCATTTCCTCGTCTCCCTTATTATGTGAATTGTTTGGCTTGTCGTAATGTAGAAATGACATACAAACACATGCCTACAAACAGTATACGGTGCGTGTGTTGTTATAGTTGAGAGTTGTTGTTGTTTTTATTGTGTTTTTATTGTTATTATTATATTATTGAGCCTCGCCGGTCCACCACCACCAACTACTAATACTTCTACTACTCTC
>Ga0099797_101580_pt1 | contig 11631 bp, 5 predicted proteins | sample Uncmet_Sort48C_1_FD_89871 | JGI IMG/M metagenome (GOLD analysis project Ga0099797, IMG submission 89871) | Marine eukaryotic communities from CALCOFI LINE 67, Pacific Ocean - C012_Sort48C_1 | ecosystem: Environmental > Aquatic > Marine > Oceanic | place: Pacific Ocean: Monterey Bay | collected... | reverse complement strand
ATGAGCTGCTGAATATGCTCCTGGAGAGAATTGCACACTGGGATGATGTGTTGGTTACACATGTCCTTGCACTTGCCCTTGCAACCCTAAACCCTAAACCCTTGCCTGCATTTCATACTTTTCATAATTTTCAAAAAATTACCACCAAAAAATTTCCAAAAAATTTCCAAAAAATTTCCAAAAAATTTCCAAAAATTTCCAAAAATTTTCCAAAATTTCAAAAAACAGCAAAAGATAACAAAAGATTGCAGCCATGGAGGGGCCTTGACATGTGTGGATGCCGAAAAGAAAATGTGCGGGAAGTGCTTGTGAGCAAGAGCGATCATCGCAAGACGCGCATCATGCACAACTGCCTGATGAAATCTACGAAAGCATTGTCCCGCCGATGTATGACATCCTCTTCGCTTTCTTCATCCACAAGATGTGCAAGATTGGGTTATGTGACGCACACGGGAAGCTGGTATTCCCGTGGAATGTGCGCCTGAATATCTGTCAAGTAGAGACAGAAGAAGATGTCATCTATGATGACATTCGATTCGCGATGGGCTTATGGGGTAAGAAACAAGGTATCACTGTTGTTGATCCCAAGTACAATTTCGATGAGGCGAAGAAAGCAATTGCGCAATCGCACAAAGTGGTGCTCAATGCTCACTGGTACCCGAAAGCAGAAGATCTTACTTCGACTGACACCATTTTTGTTGTACCGAGTAAAGATGCTGCAAACATTTTCGGCGGCGATCGAGTCGGGGCAATGAGGTATGAACAGTTGCAATGGGACGTACCTGAAGTAGCCCGTGCAATCTTCGATTTCGTGCATGAGACAAACGTGTGTTTCACCAATCACAGCAGTGCTTCTGAAAGAACTCAACCCAAAAGTGTCCTCAAATTCATTGATACCATCAAACTTTCTTTCTGTCATTTCATGTCGACATCGTCGAGGCTGCATTTATTGTGTGATCCTCCAGGAGTGACATTCCAGCTTGGAGATCTTGTAGGTCACCTAGCACAGATGCTTTACAGGCCACTTCAGCGTCAATGTGTGTCCATGAGAGCACTGGCCATGGATTCACCTCTGGATTCATTGTGCACAGAATTGCGTTCAGCTGCCAACCTTTATCAGATGCATCAAAGAATGGAGTTCGATAAAATGTCGCAAGGTCAAATACAAGAGAAGGTGCACAAACACCTACAGTCAAAAGGGTTCATCATTGAAGCGCATAAAAAATGTCGGCAAGAATGCTCAGAAAAGCTGCAAGAGCTTCATAAGTGTAATGGCAGTGTGGATGCTGATCTTGTGACACATGTAAACACTATCTGCAAGTCTTTGGAAGAATTTGCAGAGGAGCATGATTTCAGGAAAGGAATCCTGCTTATAGCCAAGGCACTTGACTTTCTGAAACGGGCAATGGAACACCCTGAGTTGGTGGAAGTGACTGTCAAAGCCAGGTGAAGACAGAAGGTGCAGGAAATGCACTTTGAAAACACTTTGGAACATGAAAGCTCTAATGTGACTTTGACAAAAATGTAATTAACCTTTCATTGTCTATGAATGAGGTACAGGGACTGCAATTGGTAAATTACCATGATGTGCATTTGCAATTGGTATAGTTTCTGGATCAATAAGGTTTTGTGTATGAATCCCAGGAACACGTTGTCCAGGAGGTTGCTGCACTGTCTGACCATTACGAGACTGCATGCGCAACCATATAATAAAAGCAATAACCAAAACAAGCAAAACAGCAATTATAATCGCTAGTACTTTGTTGTCAAGTACTAGTGTAAGAAGATCATTCCACGTTTCCTCAATGATATCAAAAAATGAAGGTGCTTCAGTTTCTGGAGCAGACACTGGAGAAGGCATTGTTGGTTGGGTTGCAACTGGCCTGCTTGATGTTGCTGGGGCAGGCACTGGAGCAGGCACTGGAGCAGGCACTGGAGCAGGCACTGTTGGCTGTCTTGAGACTGGTCTGTCTGATGTTGCTGGAGCAGGCACTGGAGCAGGCACTGGAGCAGGCACTGGAGCAGGCACATTTGTAGGTGTTGCGGGCTGTATTGAAGCAGTTTCAAAAGTTACTTTGCTCTGTGCATCTGTGCTTGTTGCAGTGAATGTAGCCACCTTAATGCTGCTGACACCTCGACCAGGGTACCCGATGGTCAAGTACTCCTTGCTTTGGTAATCATACAACTCTGATTTTGAGTTCATAAAGGAAATGGGAATAGCAAGTGGAGATGACAACACTGCATATGAAACAATGCGGGACCTGCTCAAATATTTTTTTTGTGTGCCATTCATCTGGTATATTCTCATTGCGTTGATCCCACCAGGTGCCATTGCATTTGTTAATTCAATCTTCCAGGTATCAGTGCTGCCTTCTGGTACTGGTGTGTTTGCATACAGTGCTCCGTTCTTTGTATAAAGATAATTACCTCCCAATTTGACTTTGTAGCTCAAATTTGTATCATTCTGAGTCCAAGCATCAGAACCTTCTCTAGCAGGGTAGGGTGATTCAGCAAGGACAGGCACTGGAGCAGGGACGCGAGCAGGGGCAGGCACTGGAGCAGGCACGCGAGCAGAGGCAGGCACTGGAGCAGGCACTGGTGCTGAAGCAGCTGGTGTGTGTGTTAGAGGAGGAACAAACGTAATTTCACTGAAAGGAAATCCAACAGTTCGTAAGTTCTTGGTGTTTGTTTCACCGTCAAAGAGCACAGTCAATGGGTTACTAGTAACGATTCCAATGTACTGTTCACCTTCACTTTGCAAGATGAGTTTCAGATTCTTAGGATCTGACCAATTCAATTTATATAGCTTCATATAAGTACCTTTATATGTGAAGTAAGTGATACCTGGCAGAATATTGTACATTTGAATTGCCCCTTCTGATTCTTGAGTATCTGGTAGTTTTGTATTTTGAATCGAAGTTGCAGGAACTTGTACAGTTGGTGTACTTGAAGATGCAGGTGCTGGTGAAGGAGTTGAAATAGTAGGTGTTATTGGAATCATAGCAGGTGAAGGTGCTGAAGGCTGCATTGAGGGTGCATTTTGGAACGTTATTTTGCTCCGTGTATCTGGATTTGTGCCAGTAAATGTAGCCACCTTAGTAGTGCCTACTGTGCCAATTGTCATGTATTCTTTTTTTTGGTAATCATACAACTCTGATTTGGAGTTCACAAAAAAGATTGGACTAGTTCCCATCACTGCATATGATACAGTACGGCTTTTGCTCAAATAACGTTGTTGTGTGCCATTCATCTGGTATATCTTCATCAAACTAACATTGATCTGACCAAGCAATGAATCTGCAATAGTTGCATTTGTCAATTCAATCTGCCAAGTATCAAAGCTGCCTCGTGGTACTGATGCATTGGCGTACAGTGCTCCATTATTAGTATAAAGAAAGGCATCTCCTAATTTGATTTTGTAGCTGAGGCGCGTATCGCCTTGAGTCCAAGTATCACGATTACCTCGAGCATCATTGAAAACAAGGCCTAAACCACCAAGGTGAAATGGGATTTTTTCCAAATCACCAGTTTTGTGCAAAAATGTGTTTGTTTCTACTGTGCCATCAGTATTAAGCATTTCAATCCTGTATTCCTCTTTCCCATTTTGAATCCTTTCAATGAGAAGTGGATTGCCTTTATATTCAATTGTATTCCACCTTGACTGATCACGTCTATACCATCCACGCTGACTTGTTTTGAACTTGAAGCCTATCCTCTGTGCATCCTTTCTAACATACATTTTATTCAATGTTGTATACTTATCAAAGTACTTACTTCCAGCAATGTTTGAACTTTCTCTTTGTTTTTTTACTGTTGAAGTTGGAAATTTAGACAGTGCAACAGTCACCTTTTCATACACCTTTCCATCATCTCCTGTCATTGTAACCTCATAGAAGTCTGTGTTCCCCTTATTTGTAACTCTGATTTGGTTCTGCATTTTTTGGTGATATACCCAATATTTGCTATTTGCTTTCCAGTATACTGTTGTATGTGTGCCATCAAAGCTGAATGCTTTTGGACCATTTTGGCTGAATATGGTTCGTTCTGGCTTCAGAACACGAGGATCCGCAACATAAAGTTCCATTGTTTCAGTATTTTCAGTTGTTTGTGGCAATCTAGTTGAGAATCCAGGTGCTGTAATGACATCGTCAACCTCCTTCAGCCTGTAGACTGCATTGACCCAGTCACCTCCAACGTTGAACTCGCCTAGCATGCCCCCATTGCCTGATTTTGAGTTGAAACATGCAGTTGTTCCATAGCGGTCATACCTCACATTGCTGCCACCCATCCAGCATTGCATTTGTCCACCACGTAGTGCCTGTAGTCCAACATAGACAACACCAGGAACTCGTCTTGCTGCTGCAAAGCATGCCTCGACACTCCCGTGTCTTGTTCCGCCATCTGGAAGAGCACGCTGAGTGTTACTAGAGCTGCCTTCATATCCGTAATCTTTGAAGCACCCAATGTACTGTGGTTTATCTGTAGAGTCTGGTATTGTGACCGCATTACCACTTAGGGGTACAAGTGAATATGTGCCAGTGTCACCATCGTCAAATTCAACAGAATAATCATTTCCAGAAGTACCAATTTGCTTGATCAAAACTGGTTTTAGTCGATTCGATACATCTTTCCACCCTGTCATTTGTTTTTGTTTCCATGTTATTGATTGATCAGAAACCACAAAACCGATGCTTGGTGACCGTTTGATCACATAAATCATGTTGTTTCTGTTGTATTTTCGGAAATCCTGATGGCCAACAACATGCATTCTTTCTGCACCATCTTTCAAATGAGCACTTTCAACATTCATTAAACTGACAGATGCATCATTATACAGTTGATTATCATCACCTCTCATACTCACAACTAAATAAGAAGGTAAATCAGTTTCAGGATTCATGCTTTTAATTCTGATTTTGTGACTTTCAAATTGGCGATTATGATGCACCCAGTAAGTGCTGTTTATCTTTCGATATACTGTTATTCTACCACTCTGATCATATGCAAATGCTTTCATTCCATACTGGGAGAACATTGGGTGTAATGAAAACTTTTCAGTCTTCAATGCATTTGGTGCAGTATACAGTTGTGTCATTTGCCCAGTTGTTGTTGTTGGTGGCAAATATGTTGGGAATCCTGGTGTTGTGATCACATCATTACTTGCCTGTGTGAACCTTACTTCTGGTTTTGATGATTCATCAACAAAGGTGAGAAATACAGTTTGAACACCAGGAGATTTTCCAAGATACCTATCACCTGATTTACTTTCCAAGGTGCTTGTGGAGTTTGAGAATTCAATCGCTTTGGATGCATCTGGCATCATTTTGAGATATTTGCCGTCTTGTGCAAGGTACCTTTTGTTTCCAAATACGTCATTTTGATACAGCTTGATACTTGGATTTGTAACTCTGTCAGACCCAGCAAAGTATGAATTACTATTCAATTCCACAAACCATTCAAAATTGTTTTGTGGATTGGCGGTCTCTATGCTTTGCAGAAAAACCAAATCTTTTAAAAACCCAGCTGTTGGCTGGTTTGAAAACATCTTGAAAGTCATGCTGGGATACACAAAATCAATTCTATATGAATGCTGTGTCATCTCAGAAGTCCAATTTGGCATCATAGACCCAAACAGGCACCTTTGAGTTTTAGGTGATTTTGGCACAAAACGCATTTTGTATTAATTTCACATTTTTTTTGCAGATTAAAAAGAATTTTGGTTGGGGATTGAGTAGCTCATCCATGACAGCCTGATAGCCCCTGGCAGTTGTACCTCTCACTGGCAAAGGATTTCACTTTGGGGAGAGAAGAGGGAGGTAGCGTCTGGCTCAGCAGGGCCCAGCCCAGCACACTTTGGGGTGGGTGGGGAGTAAGTGCCTACCTCAGCAGGGCTAAGTGGTTGAATGTGCGCATGTGTGTGAATTGCTGCTTCAACTAGTTGAACTCCTTTATGTTGATTTCATAAATCCACCCACCCAGTGTGCTTTTCTCTGGTTCAACATAAACCATCGAGAAGCCCTCATCATCAGTAGCTCTGTGAAGAATCTTTACTTTATCCCCATTAATCACAGATCGTTCTTTTCGGTTCTTGAAAAAAGAATCAGCAAAATGATTCTCACGAAGATAGATGATTTTCATGCCTTTGTGACTTTTGATTGTATACAGAGGAGTGCAAGGGGGGTTAGGATCATCAGATAGATGTCCTTTCATGCGGTGCACAATGTACCAGTCATGACCTCGGTGGTCTCGAAAGAGTCTGTTACGATTGCGAATGTCACGTTCGAGGATAGCATCGCAAATATTTGGAATAAGAAGCTCAGTGCCCCAGTAGGTCTGTGTTAGATCTGGCATGTGTCCAAACTCAGGAATGAAAATGTTGATTCCATCAACATGAGATGATTTCTCAAAAATCTCTCTTACCAATTCTGGGTCTTTTGTTCTGAAGTAGTCTTTGCCACATGTGACAAAAAATGGTCTGCATGGATGATGAAATACTGACTTTGTCATCAAAGGCCCTGCGTTGATTGCAATGAACGCCCCTCTCCAACAATTCTTTAACAGAAGAGGAAGTACTACTTGTCCACCTCTTGAACCACATATGATCATTGCTGGGGGTCCTTTTTTTAATCTTTTTTTCATTTGTGCTGCAAGACCTGCAAGTGTGTTTTCCTTTTTACGAGGCATTTCAACTTTGTTAATATCCCCCCATTTTGGCGGATATACAAAACCACCTGCTCTTGTTTTTGTGTCAAAATACTCAATTTCTTGGTCCTTCCATTTACCACCAACTTTTATCATTTTACTTTCTAATTGAAGATATGTTTCTTTATTTTGAATGGTGCCTGCACCAGGTACTATTACCCAAATTCCCTTTCCCTTTGTTGTGGTCCAGGTTAGTCCATTGTCTTGTGAGATAGCAACAAGTCTTTGAGATGGCATTTATTTTTTTATAAAATGTTTTTTCCAAAAAAAATAATTTAAAAATTTTCGAAAAAATTTGAAAATTTTCGAATTGAATTGAAAAATTTTGAATTTTTTGAAAATTTCGCGAATAACAATTTGAAAGTAGCACGGCGCACTAAATATCACAACCCTAAACACACGAACACTCCTGGTACTGCGGGGTATGTCCATGGACGTATATGCGGAGTACGAGATTGTCAATCTGAAGAAGCGCCCCGATCTTAACGGAACTAGCGTGCGCGTTGTGTCGTTCATTGACGATCGCGTAGAGGTCAAGGTGCTAACCAGATTGATCGAGCACAACCTCAGTGTACGGCAGGAAAATCTTAAACCGAAGAGACTGACACAACACGAGATGCAAAGCAAATTGGCTGCTCACTATGGACTTGTGCCAAAGTGAGATTTATCAAGCACACAGCAGAAGTATGAGACACGTGCAATTACAAACTGTGTTTCTATAGTGAATGAAATGTGGATGTAAAAAATCTACCACATTAAATCAAAGATGCTGCCTGCGACTATGTGTGCTGTTTTCTTATGTATATTTATTTGGATTGTCTTGATGACTGCTGCAATTGTATGTACAACAGGACACAAAAATAGATGTTTAGCACACAATCAAAATAGATTTGGAACTATGGGTCACTCAGTTTTAGTGATTGCTGCATGGTTTGGTCCTCTTCCATCTTATTTCAAGCTCTGGTTACTTGGTATCAGGAATAATCCATCGATTCAGTTCATCCTGATTTGCGATACATTACCAGGACCTGTGCCGGCTAATTTGGATGTGTTGTGCATGAACCAGGCCCAGTTCGCTAGGTACGTCCAAGACAAGTGCAAAATGACGCTACGTGATAATTTTGCGCCTTACAAAGCATGCGATTTAAAGCCTTTGTTCGGCAAACTCTTCGAAGAACGCGTGTATAACTATGAATTTTGGGCATGGAGTGACATCGACGTGATTTACAACAATAACCTGCAAGATATCATCGATCGTTATGGCAATTACGATGTGATTGGCACTGGATGTTGTGACCGGTGTTCGGGCCCACTCTGCCTCCTGCGTGCCTCACAATCACTTGTGCATGCATACCAGATGATTGACCAAGAAATGTTTGCTTCACCTAAACACATGGCAATTGATGAAGGACATTTTACAACAGTTATCAAAAGTATGCGTATTAAAAGCCATCTTGAAAACAAGGAGGCTGACCCTCCACTATTGTACAGAACTGGTGTGCTCCATACTATTGATGGAGTTCCCTTGCGCAATTGTGCTCTGTTTCATTTTGGTGGTGGTGGGGGCCATGGTCGTGACAGACTTCGCAAAGATAATCTTGTGCCATCTCTAAACTTGATAGATGAAACACAGCCATTTGTAATTGACAATCTTTTAAATCTCAGAAACCATTATGGATCATAGATCATCATCACATTGCTTGAGTAGTTCTGTTATTCACGTATGCGATCAGCAGTGAGCCAGGTGTCAAAATTGCAGTCCCCACCAAGAATACCATGACGAAATGCAAGCAACTGATAGATGCTCTGGCCATGTCGATGATCTACGAATTCCGGTAAGTTTGGAATGGAACTTGGGTTGTCTGTCCACAACCATGGGTACTGAATTGCAGCCTCGCGAAAAGCATTCACAAACTGCATACTAAAATCACACTTTCTGAAAATAAATCTGTTAGCTTCATATTCCATTCCATTATTGTGCTGCAGGAAAGGTTCGACTTCATCTTCTCTGAGGAATTGCCTCATTGTGTCCATTCGATTCAGATAGCGTCTTTGTCCCCTGAAACCACCTGTGTTGTTGCAGTGGCTCACACCCTTCTCTGACTTGTTAATAGCATCAAAGGTTTTCTGGATTTCTCCCGGGTTGTTATGAACAGTGCACCCAGCATCAGCATACACAACTATATCCCCTTCTTTTGCCCTGCTCATTGTGTCATGTATAATAAATGGTTTCCACATCTCATAACCCCCAAGGCGTGTCATTTCATTGAAAACCTTATATGTCTCTGGATACTTACTTTTGTCAATGAGTTTGTTGCAAATGTCTTTCTCAGTATACACATGAACTTTTGTGAACATGTTTGTTGCTTTTGCCTCATTTTCTATTCGTTTTCGCGACTTTATGAATTTCGAGTTACCATATGTAATAAAAAGTTTGTCTTGTATTTTACTCAGACGAATATCAACTTCACTAATTCCCCATAAATCAAAATTTGCATTAAGTGCTCTTTGTTTTAGTGCTTCACTTATGATTGGTCTTTGCCACTCTTCACCCATGACTCTATGAAAGCTGAGCTCAAGGGCCCACCCTTCAGTTGTATGCCAATCAATATTTTCACTAACTTGCAAGATTTCTTTCCAATTTGCATGGGTGCGTTTTTGAATTCTTGATCTGTGTATGTAAGCTTGACCGCAACAAATCTCGTGAACTTTTTCTGGCTTGGGCTCCTTCAGAGCATCCAGTATTTTAGCCTGACCTATTTTAGTAATTTCTCCATGCCTCAGTCCAATCCAGTCACCAAAAAACACTGTGCTCAGGTTAATATAATGCACACTTGAGTCATTCTCAACGATTCGTTTGCTCTCCTTGTACAATTGCATTATGGTCTTTGACTGATGCCAATGGTCGTCATGACCATGCAGAAAGAGCATATGTTTGGGAAGATTATGGTAGTCAGTGTAGCAAAAATGGTAGTAAGAGTAAAAACCGTCTAGTTTTTGTCTTGTTCCTGTTTTATCGCGGATCTCTAGCAGGGAATGCTCAAGAGGAATTCTTTGAACACCACAATCATACACAACTATTCTCACACCTAGCTTCAGCATCCCTTTCATCCAAGATGTGTCCTCCTTGTAATGAGTGCACACAATGCACCATTCAGGCTGAGTTAAAACTTGACCAAATGCATGTTTTGGAGGCTCATTCTTTGGAAGCCTTATGATTTTTGCGTCATGTACTCGGCTTGCTTCATAAGAGAACGATGAGATATTGCTGACTATGATTTCCTTGCATGTCGCCAATGACAGCCAATCATTTGCCGCTGTTTGTGCATCTGTGTTCTGGCTAATAAACACATGCATATCTTGAATTTGACCAGGAAACAAGCGATGTATCTCAATAGAGCAACCTGGTCTGTCAGTCACCACACAAAATTTCTGTTTGGGTCCATATGATTTCATTGCATCGACAAAGTCATCCAGAGGCTGAATGTTGCTAGGACATGAGCTTGTGTTTTTTGACTTATCTTTAAAGCAGCAGTAGTAAGGTGGTCCAGGCAAACGGCTTTCCTTTGTCTGCCACTCACCAAAGAAGTTTTTGTACTCATAATCAGCCAATGACCCCTGTCTTATGTGCACACCAACAAGATCGTTCTGATTCATATGAAATGGATGCATTTTCCACATTTTGCAGGTGTCAAGATTCTCATTTGATTGAATGTGACACACACCATCAATGTACACATCTCCATTAAATTCTGCTATTTCCTTTATCTGTTCAGATGTCAAAAAAAGTTCACATTTTCCGTCATCTGGATAAATTTTTTTGTCATAATCAAAGGCTGCACTGGCATGAACACTTGGTGATGTCAGCTTCAATGTATCCTTCAATGACCCCTGAAAGCCAGCACAATCTTGATTGTCAACCAAAATAACATCTCTTGCAGTTTTCTTCCCCAATTCAAAACAATGTCGAAGAGTTCGAATGCGATTTCCTAGTCCCCAGATTGGTCTCACATATATCTTTCGCTTTCCAGATGAGGTTTTGTGCTGTCTGCACACACACCAGAAAGCTAATGCAAAAAGTAAAATAAAAATGAAAGCAGGAAAAAAAACAAGTTTTGTCATTTGATTCATGAAAAAGAAAAAAATTGAAATGCTTTACAAGAAATTTCTACAAGAAAGGGACAAAAAAAATTCTACAAGAAAGGGACAAAAAAAATTCTACAAGAAAGGGACAAAAAATTGAATAAAAAAACCTTTTTCCTTTTTAAAATGGAATCTTTTGTGGTTGTCAATGAGAGCATATACATTATAGGAGATTATCAAATCCTGTATTGTGTTCATGGCGATCCTGAATTCTCATACTTTCAAAGGTCACGCACAGGTTTCAAATTCGTTTCTAGAAATGGAAAAACGTTGAATTTGGAAGATCCACTTATTTTCAATGACTTGCCTTCTTGGACTCTGCAAAAGGACTATGGGGGTGGTTATATGCACCCATGGTCTAATCGAAAGGTTGCACTCAGCAATAAGCCAAATGAAATATATGAACTAAGCAGTAATGGTAAGATGAAATCACATACAACATACCCACAAACAGGGTACTATGTTGTTAACTACTCATGGTGGAAGAACATGATGTGGGTAAAAATGAAGTTTTCATTGTCACAGCAGGAATACATTATCCGGGTGATTGCACCAGCAGGGCCAGTTGAGTTGTGTGATCTACCAGGGCATGACTGGGAATGTTATCTTGGTCGATACCCTGACCTTCAAAAGTCATTTAGTACCACAGACAATGCAAAAGACCATTGGTACAGGTATGGGAAGATAGAATCGCGAGATTGCACATGTCCAGATGCATGGATACCATATGGAAAACCGGGCTGGGAAAGCACACTGGATGGTCGTGACGGTGGCCATCATTGGCTT
>Ga0099797_101579_pt1 | contig 11631 bp, 6 predicted proteins | sample Uncmet_Sort48C_1_FD_89871 | JGI IMG/M metagenome (GOLD analysis project Ga0099797, IMG submission 89871) | Marine eukaryotic communities from CALCOFI LINE 67, Pacific Ocean - C012_Sort48C_1 | ecosystem: Environmental > Aquatic > Marine > Oceanic | place: Pacific Ocean: Monterey Bay | collected... | reverse complement strand
GTTTTAATAATAGTAATAATGTTGATCGTGATGATCGTTTAGAAAGACGATTGGAACGAATACGAAATGTTGGATTAAGTAGTAAACCACGTAATAGTAATGATGGCAATAATAATAATAATAATAAGAATAAGAATACAAACAAAAAACCAATGACATGTCTACAAAAATTATGTTGTTGCATAACATGTATACCAAAAGTTTTGATAGTTATCATTGTGGTATTATTTAAATGCATATGTTATATTGGATCAATGAAATGGTATACAAAAGAAAAATGTCCATGTTTATTTAATTTATTTTCAAAGCCAACATGGAAGCGACTTCGTATTTATATTGTGGCATATGTATTATGGATGTTACCAATTATTATATTTCTAGTGCTTTTATGTATGTATTTAGATCCAAAAGTTAGTACATTTGGTTCCCTGAAAAGCAAGAAAAAATTATTAAATGATCCAAAAAATGAAATAACTAGTGATCGTGGTTATGTATTTGCACCATTGGTTGTATTTAGTAGTATGCTAGTCATTGGAAGTTTACGAACATTTTTTATTTCATATGATCCACAATTATTTCCTACACGGAAAATAAAAATATGGTTTTATACTTGTTTAAGCGTTGTATTTTGTTTCATGTTGACAATCTTAGCGTTTTTTTTATCCCTTGCATTTATTTCTGATGATGTTGGTATGGAACATCGAAATGGCAGTTTACGTGCAGTACATGTATTGATTGGTAGCGTGATTCTTTTATGGTTATTAATTTGTATCATAGGTGTACGTTTATGTAGCAAAGAAGGGGAAGATAATCAACGTAGACATGTAGGTGCAGGAATTTTAATAAATATGAGTGGTGGTTGTATAATGACAATGTTAATTTTACAAATAGGTTTGTTTGTAACTAAACTCAGTGGCAAAGCAAGATATTCATGGGGTTCTGCATTGACACCAGTTTGGATATTAAATGCTGTTGCAATATGTGCAACATTTATTATCTTAGCGGCTGTATGCAAAGATGATGACTTGCATACACCGGCAGTAACAACATTATATGCAATTGTTGGTGCATGGATATCAACATTTGGTTCTTTGTTTTTCACTGAAATTTTATTTGTTACTTACATGGATCAAGATTTTTATGGTAAAAATAATTTAACCCCATACAATGTCATTGCACCATTTTTAGTAATATGGGGATTTTATGCCATCATCGTATTTGTAGAAATGATTCAATCGATGATTGATGGTTGTAAACGATATGTTGAAATGTGTGAAGTACGTAATATAAAATTGAAATATATTGATAGTCGTGTTGAAAAACGAGTATTATATGGCAAAGATGCAATCGATTCAGATAAAATTAATAAAAAAATGACTGAATTAGCAGATGAAGCGAAGGTAATTATTAATATTAATAACAATAATGTTATTGCGCCAAATGATGATGGTAGTAAGAAAGATAATGAAACGGGTGATAAGAAAACTGATATTGATCATGTTGAAACTGGACAAGGTAAAACTTATAATATGGATAGTAGTAGTAGCAGTAGTAGTAACAGCAACAACAGCAACAATAAAAAGATGAAAAATGTTAATATTATCATCAATACAGATAATGAAGGTATTTATATCGAGATAGATACACATTTAATGAATGCATTGAGTAAATCATCTTTAAATGATTATATCAATGCACAAAGTGTCTTGTTAGAAGAATTAAAAGCAATTATATCCATTGTGAAAAAACATTATGATGTCATTGATCATGAGCGTGTATATGATGATATGATCGATTTTCAAAAAATATATGCATCACGTACATCGCAACTTGTATGGGATAGACGCATTGCAAGTTCCTTTGGTGAAATATTGAAATTAACCGGGCCATTTCGGGAATGAAAAAAGTGTATATATTTTAAATGGACCCTGTGAGTTGTGGGGTTGTGGGTGTTGTGGGTGGGGGGAGAGGGGAGAGAGGTGAGTGTCGGTGTGTCTAAAATATCCACACTAAAAAAAATATTACCAACTCTACGAGGACGAAAGAGTACAAATTACAAAAATTATATTTATGATAAATATTACAGTCGATAATGTCGTAATTAATACACGTCTTTCTAATTACTCTCTCCTCTGCTTTTTATTTTATTTACTTTTTTACTTCACTTTTTTTAAATTATACTATTTATAACATGTACGAATGGTGCATACTTCCTCCATTCTCTCTCTCTCCTCTCTCCTCTTGTTTTGATTATACCGACCCGCGAGACACTTCCTCCCCGTGTAATACTTTTTTTAAAAATCAATGTTTTGAAATAACATTGCTGTGACATCATCATCATCACCTTTTGATTTTAATATTGGGCTAACAGGATTGAAAATACGTTTTGCTTTTGGTGATTTAGATAATGGATAAAAACGATTTCGTTTCCGACCACTACTTGGTGGTGTTTTTGTTATAAATAATGTTCTACGATTTGGTGTATGTGGTGGTGTTGGTAAGTCATGTGTATAATTATTATTATTAAAATCATGCATATCAAGAATACTAGATGATGTAGATGAAGATGAAATATTAACCATACGATGTATATGATCATCTACATCTTCATCAATATCTTGAACAAGATCATTACGATTATTTTTAGTTGCCGTCGTTGTTCTTGTTCTTGTTGATGATGGTGAAATTGGACCAGCTAATATTTTTGCAAATAAATATTCCAATGATTTACTTTTTTTAAATTCTTCTTCAATGGATGCTAAATTGTTTTGTTTAGTATGAATAATACCAACATGGCTAGGAAAAGGCACCTTTCCATCATCATGTTGTTGTTCAATTTGATTAACAGATGGTGGTTGATTTGTACGATAATGCATTGGTAATTGTTTTGATGGTTGATTTGTACGATAATGCATTGGTAATTGTTTTGATGGTATACCTAATTCAATTAAATTTTGATTGACTTTTTCATATTCATTGTAAAATACAATATCTGTATGAGGTGCATCTTTTAAAATCTTTTTATACAATGCTTTGCGTATTTTTAATAATGCTTTTGCTTTCCATGTACGTGCAACTCGTTTTTTTGTTGGTGGCGTTTTCAACATTATTTTTTGATGATTCGACATGGTATAATTATTATTATTAGTAGTCGTCGTCGATGGAGAAATAATAGATGCATTTGGCATTATTATCTTCTTTTTCATCGTATTGTTGTTGTTGTATATAATTGTTTTCTTTGTTTTCCTATTATTACTACTACTACTATTTTCTTTTCGTCCAATTGCTGGTTTTCTTCTTTTTATTGTTTGTGTTGGTGTACTTGTAACAAGTCTTACCTTTGTTTGTGTAGTAGTTGATATAGTCATCTTTTGTTGTTCTAAATCATCATCCGTTTGTATACCTATAGTACAATATTCTTTTTTCTTTTTTGGACTGATTTTCACTTCTTTCACTAAACCACGTTGTCGTCGTAATAGCACATGTAATGATTTTCTTGCACCTCTTAATGTTTTTCGTATATCTTCAATACGTCTACCATTAGCATCTGGTACATTTTTTTGATATGTCGTTTTTAAATTTCGTGGTGTTGGTCCACGTGATATAATACGTTCTACTTTTTTCTCCGTATCAATAATCATTCGTTCTAAATTCGATACGATTTGATCTAAGTCTAGATCTTGTACATTGATTTGTAATTTATTTGGTCGTCGTTTCATTTTCGTCTGTAGTTAATATTGAAAATTTGAACTAAAAAATCAAATCAATAAAAAAAAATGATGAAGAATGATGAATAAAATTTTTTTGTTTTTTTGAGAACTTTAAATATTAATTCGTCTTGGTTGAAACTGCAATCAATAAAACAATTCTATACCAACTATGATCTGTCAAATATTATATATATATTGTATATATTTTGTATATTTTGTTCTTTTCCATCTATCTATCTAAAACGTGTATTTTGTGCATATTTTGTTGATCTTTTAAAAAAATTTGAATTTTTTGATGGAAATCGTTTTCAAATTAGGGTTATTATTTGAAGTGGCTCTTAATGCTATGTCCATGTACGTACTTTTGATGGAAATCGTTTTCAAATTAGGGTTATTATTTGAAGTGGCTCTTAATGCTATGTCCATGTACGTACTTTTGATGGAAATCGTTTTCCCAAAACATTCTTACGAATAGGTTCTTACTATAAAACAACAATTGATAAGTTAAAATTATGAATCACTTAAAATTACTAACTAAATATAATTAATAATAAAGTAAATAATATGTAATAATTAAGGTACTTGAAAGAATAATAATAATCAAATAAATAGACATAATATAATGGAAAATGATACATAGATATAATACTATCTTTAGGAACTATAATTATTCTAAGAATACATATAAAATAGAAACAAGAGAAGCGTCACTTCGTATGAGTGTGAGGTAAGCCAACTCATGTCTTACACTCAAGTAGGCTGTTAGTTTATAAAACGACATCTATCAAAATAGCAGGTATACATCACTAAGCGTTACATTTCGACTTTTTTTTTAAAAATTAGCATGGAGATAGGCCGTAAAACTGCCCCAACTTGGTACTTATAAAGGGTGTCCTTTTTAAATACCCGCAATATCAGGTGTTGGCGACATTTTACAAGAGCAAAATTCAAGGGACCGTGAAAATATAATGGCATAATTTATATAAATTAGCATGGGATAGCATTGAAAACGATTAAAATCACCGTCAAACATTTTATCTCCTATCAATAACACTACTAACAAGTACAAAGCATAATATCTATTTGATAATGACGACTAAACACATACCAAATATGCATCCAAGTATGGAATAGGACGAGACGTTGTTTGGAGTGATATAAAGTAATGATATTAGTGATTAATTTTATTCAAATTTGAATTTAACATTTTATAGAGGATGATATGTGTGATATGTGTGTATATTTCGTACTTAATATCCAAAGACTATGGTTAATTTATCCTATCAGGATAGGAATTTAAACAGCATTAAATTATAACACCTGCTATTCCCATACTAAATCACCAACCCAACGTTTTTAATTTTGAGATCCGCCGCTCATTTACAAGGTATTCACAAAATGCGCTTTTGGGATGCCCAATTTTGGTTCCTTTCCCAAATGAAAAACCATAAAAGACTACTAGTTTTCCAGTGGAAGTACACCAAAACTCCTATGTCTAAATTTGAATGTTTTGGCCACGCCGTGAAGGGGCAAAGTTATCAAATTAGGGTTATTATTATTTGAAGTGGCTCTTAATGCTATGTCCATGTACGTACTTTTGATGGAAATCGTTTTCAAATTAGGGTATTTTTATATGATGAATTCGTACTTATGCACCCTTATGTACACTCTATATAAGGAATAGGGGGGAGGGAAATTGGCCACACGAGATAGCATCACACAGCACTCACTACCATGTTCTAGCACGCACACACCATTATTCATGCTATTCCATGCTAAGTTCAAACCAGACACACAGCATGGGGCTAAAAATACAACAATAAATTATATCGATACACACTATTCTAGAACTATTGGAAAATGGGTCCTCACTCTTTCCAGTAGCATGACATAGCATTACATCGGATTATATAGGTAAATAAGAAGTAATTAGTCTACGTAAGTACAAGTGGCCGCATTACATAGTTACATGTTACATAGCACATAGCATTACATCGTATTATATAGGAAATTAGTAGTAATTAGTGTACAAGTGGCCATTGATATTAATAGGCAATATATCATATATTGTAAGTCTATATTCAGTAGTCTAAGTCATTTTATGATCGTCAATCATCAACAAAATAATGAAAAATGACCTGGTCCATCGTATTCACCTGCTATAGTGGTATATACACTACATAGCATTATAATGGTATTACTATATTATATTTATTTAATAGGTACATACCATTGAATAAAAAATTGAATGAAAAATTCAAACATTATTTGCATCAAACGCGATACAACAATAGTGTGAGAGAGAGAGATATTATATTATTCTATAACACTTATTAATCATAGTTATATATATATTGTAGTATATTCATATTGTTATTAATTATTAATTTGTTTTGTATAAACGGGAAAAAAAAAATAATTTTTTTTTTTAATCATCATCATTTTTATAATAATTTTACAAATTTCTATATTTCCATTCAAAAAGAACACAATTTATTATTATTATTACTAAGATATATATTGAAAACTAAGAAAGTCAAACGATAGACATAAACAAACAAAAACAAACAAAAAGAACAAGAAACAAAAAAAAAAAAAACACAACATGACAGCACAAGTAGCAGCAAACGTAACGGAAAATTTAAATGCTAGTACTACTACGACGACAAGTACGAATGAAAAAAACAATAAATAATCAACTTGGTACCATTGTTAAATTAAAAATTATTCATGGTAAAAATAAATATAATGTTGAAATTGGTTTAGAAAATACTGGTAAGTATATAAATATATATGCGACATTTAAAACTATTGTTCTACTATATATATATATGTATACATTTCACATACGTGGACCTATATTAAAAAACACAATACCAATAATCATATTACTAACAAACGACATTAACAATACACACACATACACACACACGTATACATATATATAAACACAGTTGATGATTTGAAAATACATTTGGAAACATTAACAAATGTTGATCGTTCTATGCAAAAATTAATGTTTAAAGGTGCATTGAAACAAGGTACATTAAGTGAAAATAAAATTAAAAACAAATCGAAATTGAAATTAATTGGCAATCCAATGGATCAAGTGATGCAAATAGTTCATAAGACGCAAGTGGATGCCGATAAAGCAACAAATGATAAAATATTAGGTTTTGAACAAGAATTAAAAAAAGAAAAAGATGATGATGGTGATACCGGTCCATGGAAAGACATGAAAGAACATAAAAAAATATTAGATATGGGTGTCCCAGAAGGTACTGGTGCTGGTAATAAATCCATACGTCTACGTTTGCCATCATCCCCATTATTAGTAAGAGGCATGGATGGGCAACCAGTACGTATTGTATTTCGCATGCAAATCACACCGCCACAAGTATGGTTGCAATCTGTTACACGTACGAAGAAAATTCCACTTGGACAAGTACATTCAATTAAATGTGAAGATATTGAAGATGGTAATTATGTTATCATGGCATTGCAATTAGGAAAAACATCGAAATCAAGAGTATATTTATATTTCGTACCAAAACAATATGTTGAATCATTAAAAACAGAAATCATTGGATATCGACCATGAATATGAAATGTGTATATGTTTTTGTTTTGTGTTTTACATACAACAAGGTTGTTATGTATGTATGTATGTATATATATACAAAGAGTGATATATTAATATACACAAACTCTATCCTTGTCAATAGAGGTGTAAAAGAAAACAATTTTTGGAAAAATCATTGCACACTTTGTATATATTAATGCAAATTGTTTCAGTGAAAAAATGCAAAATGGTCATTTAAGAGAAGCGAGGAGTGGGAGAGAGTCGGGAAAACATGTTAAATCTGCAGGTAATACATTTTGAATACGCGTATTAAAAAACTCTTTTCTCCCCTCTAATCTCTAATGTTTCCTCTCTCTCTCTCCATCAAGGTCCTCTCTTTTCCATCTCCACAGGTGTTGTTGTTTTCCGTCTAAATTGTTTTCAATTAATATAATGATGATAAAACATACATATATATATATATAATACCAAAATGAAAAAAAATATACACATATATATATATATAATTAGAGCTCTACTATAGTAGGATAGCATATAATTCTTGCGATTGAGTATTGAGCATTATTACTTTAACACGAGAAGTGTAAAATTATTATAACTTTTAGATTTTAACCATCATTATATATAACATTGAATATATATATATATATCATCATGGCATCAATAGTTACTAATACAACAACACCGGCTAAACAACTTAAACAATCAACGATCGAAGCGTTAGAAGAAGAACATGCAGAACCTATTAAGATTGGTATATTAGTTTTACCAGCTGGATTTGAGTCTGCCTGCGGGATCATGTTAAATATATTACAATATTTAGACATTAAAACATTATGTAATGTAAAACGATCTTCTTTAATACAACAATGTAGAAAAGCATTTGGATCAAATGATTTTGAACGTGTACGTGATATAGCATTAAATCTTAGTTATGAAGGTAGAAGAAGTATCAACGAGATACTACTAACACATCCAGCGAGAAGATTATATTTATTAATTGAAAGATATCAAAGAGAGTTTCCACATGGTACGAGGTACAGAGATGAAATACCAACACCTATCGTATGTGCATGTGAACACGGACGTATGGATGATGTACAATTATTTATGAATCTTCATCCTTTTCACAAGTATATTACTAATCGTGATGTGAATGGCTACAGAGATGATATGACATTGAAAGATATGGTGAATCAAGTCGGTAGACGCAGTAGTGGTGGTGAATTTACACCTTTAATGGCAGCTGCAGCGAACGAACATTTCCAAGTAGTTCAATATTTGATTGAACAAGGTGAAGCTGATCCTAATATTGCAAATAGTTATGGATTGAATACATTACATTATGCAGCATGTAATAACAGAACGACTACTGAGGTGATTGAATTGTTATTAACTCATATGACTCTTGATAGCATTAATAAGAAGTCCAGGGGATACACTCCCCTGGACTATGCATATGATAATAATCGTAGTCCAATTCAACAAGAGATCATTGCACTTTTACGTTCAAAAGGTGGAAAAGCAAATTGGCATGATGAAAATGGTAGAGATGTAGGAGAAGGTAATGGTGATTTAAATGATTGAAACACAAAAGAGAGAAGGGGAGTGGGGAGTAGGAAAGAAACATCGCAGTGTGTGTTGTGTTTGTAAAAAATTTTAATTATCAATTAATAATACGGGGTATAATTATATTTTTGAAAATTCACAATTTTTTTAATATAGAACGTACATCGTTTTCCCTCTCTCTCCAATGTCACTTCATCTCTTTCAAGAGGTGGTTTCCGTCTGTTCTTATATCCTCTTACGATTCATGAACATTACCACCACCACTACCACCACGTGTTGTATTCCTATAAATATATGTTTTTCCACTAACACCACCAACTGCAATATAATCACCATTCAAATTCCATTGGCATTTATTTAATGCTTCACCAACATTAATACTACTAATACTTGTTTCCATTTCTTTTTCTAAATCCCATAATGATAAATTACCTTCTCCACCAACAGTTGCAAACATTGAATTAGATATATAATTTTGATCATTATTTTTCATATTATTATTCTTCATATCACCATTATTATCTATTTTATTATTAATATTATTATCGTTTGATGATGATGGACACCATTTTGCATCATAAATAGAATCACGCCCACCACTAAATGTGTGTTCACATTTTAATGGAGTACGTGGATCATTTGGTTGATACGACCATCTACAAAAATGTTGTTTAAAGTATATAATATGTATATATATGGTTATTTAATTTTTAAATATATATATATATATTTGTTAGTTATATAGTAAATAAAATAATTGTGTAGTAAAATATATAGATAGATATTTGTATGTGTATAAAAGGTAATATATATATGTGTGTATTACATACAATTTCACAGTCCAGTCCATACTTGATGTTAATAAACGATCGTATCTATTATTATTATTATGTTTTTTTCCATTGTTAATATTATTAATGTTACTATTACTACTACTACTACTATTCTTATCATTAAAGGATGAAGCAAAATCCATACCAGTGATTGGACCATAATGTCCTTCAAATTTTTTCGTACCACCTTGTGCTTTATTACTATGTACTTGACTAGTATATACACAACCATCTTCGCTACCGCAAAAAAATGTATTATTATCACCACTTGGTGGAAATGCCATATTTGTGACTGCAATATCTTTATTCCCATGTTTCAACATCATCGTTTCCGCTGGTTGATCCAATTGACCTAGATTCCAAGTACATAAACGACCATCCGTACTGACGGTAATGACTTCATGGTTATTAGTCGTACCAACAATTTTTGCATTGAAAACTGGATGGGTATGGCAATCTGCGGATAATGGCGAACGTTGTACCGGTCGATTTGATGCTCTCATATCCCATAGTACTATTTGGCCACTATACGTAGCACCTAATATGAAATTCGTAGAAAATCTATCAAACAATGCACATGTTACGGCACTTTGCGTTGTAAATACATATTCAGGTGTTTTTGGACGTCGTAAGGACCATACCAATACGATACCATTTGGTGTTAACAATTGATTGCTCATATTGTTTGCACGTGTACCACTTGTATTTGTACTATTACTAGCACTACTACTACCATTACTGTTACTGTTGTTGTTGTTGCTGCTATTACTTGGTGTAGATGGGCCAACATTGCTTATATCATTGACACCACCATGATGTATTCCACTATTTAATGGTACCATTGATGTTAAAAACAATTCTTTGTAATGTGGATTCCAATTAATATCAGATATTGCACGATTACTACTAAATTTTTGATCATAAAATGTATGTTCCAATATTAAACATTCTTTAATATCATCAATCGTTTCCTCTGTTGCAGATGCACCATATGATATAGTAGGATCAAATGTATCATTTAATGCACGTTCGCATATAGCACTTGTACGTTTGAAAAATTCTTGAAATGATGTGCTATTTATAATACTTTCTTTTTCTTGTTCATTTAATTCCGGCGTTTCTTTTATAATCGTACCATTATTATTATTATTATTATTATTATTAATATTTCCATCGTTCACATCCAATTCAATACTAGCAATTGATGTACTGCTTGATAATCTAGGTGGTAGTGATTTTGGTAATGTTACACCATCATCATCATCATCATTACTATTGCCACCGTTGTTTTCATCATCATCCCTATCTGTTTTTGGTAGTAAATCATCCCCCGTATATGTAGTTTGGACAGATTTACTATAGGAAACTGTATTTAATTTAGATGGAATATTTAAAATTTCAAATGATTGTTGTGTTAATTGTAAAGGACGTCGTTTTGATAAATTATCTTGGTTATTATCCACGGATGCCTTTGATTCATCGTCTCTAGTGCCATTGTTCATATCTTGTTGTTGTTGTTGATTGGAATAATATTGCATCGATGGTGGCCGTGACATGTAATTATTATTATTATTATTGCTGGAAGGTGGTGGTTGATATTCATATTGATTATTGTTGTAATTACTATAATTACTATTTCGTGAACTTTGCCTTGAATAATAATTATTATATTCAGACATTGTTGTAATAACTGTTGGCCAATACTATCTTTTCCTGCTATATTTAAATGAATTCCAAAATGATATAAAGATGTTGTTCAACACGGCTACTATAATAAAAGTCGATAATAATTACACGGAGACGGATCAATCAATATCGATTGATTACTTTTTCACGTTTTTCTTCTACGATATATATTTAAATGATTTCCAAAATGGCAAAATATATTGTTCAACACGGCTAGAAAAAAATATATAACGTTGATGATAATTACACG
>Ga0099797_101577_pt1 | contig 11645 bp, 4 predicted proteins | sample Uncmet_Sort48C_1_FD_89871 | JGI IMG/M metagenome (GOLD analysis project Ga0099797, IMG submission 89871) | Marine eukaryotic communities from CALCOFI LINE 67, Pacific Ocean - C012_Sort48C_1 | ecosystem: Environmental > Aquatic > Marine > Oceanic | place: Pacific Ocean: Monterey Bay | collected... | reverse complement strand
GGAACTGAGTCGGAAAATCATGGCTGTGGTTATGAAGTTCAGCTGGAAAATGGTGGTTATGGAGCGCAGCCGGAAAATGGCGCCGATGGAATTGAGCCGGAGAAAGGCAATGATAGAACTAAAATAAAGCATCATAATCGTGGTGATGGAGCCCAGCCGGACAATCGTGATGGTGGTGATGAGAACCATAGTGGCGGCGATGGAAATGAGTCGGAAAACCATGATGGCGGCGATGAGAGCCATATTATGGAGTCGGAGAACTGTGATAGCGGTGATGGAATGGAGCCGGAGAATCATGAAGGCGGTGATGGAGTGGATTTCGAAAATGATAACGGCGCTGAGTCGGAAAATCGTCATAGTGGCGGTGGAGTTGATCTGGACAATCATACTCATGGTGGTGATGGATTTGATTTGGAGAATCCCGGCGGTGGCCATGGAATCGGATCCGATTTCGACATTGACAGGCTTCTGCATGAGTTTGGCGGCAACATTTTCGATGCTGACGGCAATGTTGCGATGGGTCTGGGCCTTCTTGCTGATCCCAAGGCTGGAGTGGCGCCGGACAGCGGCTCGACGAAACGAAAACAGGACGGACCATCGAAAACATACTCCAAAAAGACGAGGCGCGGAACCATCGCCCTGGACTCTCCCATATCGACGGCCGCAGAATTCCGAGCCATGACAAAAGAGAAATTCGCCAAGGGGTACACTCTGAGGAATTACAAATCCACCAGGGCGGACATGTTTGCAGCTGAGTATGTTTGCAAAGACAGCGCGTGCGGCTGCAGTCGCCGTTACACCGTCGAAGTCGGCGCCAGTGTCATGCAAGAATTCGCGGACAAGGATTGCAGCGCTAAGAGTATCCCGGCGGAGTATTTTCACTACCAATTTACCAGGGCGCTTGCTCGGGCCAGTGAGCAGGATATGAGTCCCCAGTCGTTGGCATTGCTGGGGAAAACTCACAAACGAGAGCGGACCGCCGTGCTAATGCAAGCCAAACAAAGCGCCAGCGGTGCGGATGCTGCGGGATCTACGACGAAGGCAGAGTGGTCCAGGTATTTGGACGAGATGCTGCGAAAAGATCCACCGCCGGAATGCAAGCCCAAGCAGCTCTTCTGTGTCGGTCGTGATGGTAATATGGGGCTATTCGTATGTCATGCATGGCTCAAGGAGTCGCGAAGGATGCAGGGAAGATTCTCAGAGAATCAAGAGCAACAGAAGAAAAAAGAAACAGACGACGACGCGATCGCATGCGATGCGAAAGAAGAGGAAGGCCTCCTGCTTGATAGGATGACGCTCGCAGAGGAGACGAGAAACCATGTCAAAAAGTTGCTAACTGCTTACAATCCTAGCGGTCTCAATTGTGAACAACAGGAGCGGGAGATTGCCGCGTTGGTGGGAAGCGAAAAAGCTAGGACGGTTATAGACGAGGAGGTCGCAAACCGTTGGGAGTCATCGCGTGCAGAGACTCGAGCTGCAGAGGTCCACCACGAAGCCTACGGGCCTACGATTGAGTCTCATTTTGAGGATTTAGATTTTCCACTCACCCCCGTACTAGAAGACGACAGCCCACAGATATCCGAGGAGGAGGACGACCTTCTCGCTGATAACGAAAAGCCACAGGCTCGTCTTACGAATCATCTCGAAAAGCCACAAGCTCGTCTTACGGATCATTTCGAAGACTCCGACTCTGATAGTTCCGCTAGTTCTGTCTCTGATTCTAGTGCATCCATTTCTGTGTCTGAATCTAATGGGTCGCCGGTTGCATTGGGAGCGGATCGAGTCGCAGCCGAGCAGAAGCCCGCAGAGTCTGGAATTATGACGACGTCTCTCCATCCCGATCCCCTGCCAAATTCTGAAGACAACAATCACGAGAACGATGCGACAACGATTGGCATCACAAATAACACCGCGAAAATCCCGACAATTCCCTTAGTGACCGACGCGACCTATATATCTTTGGAGAAGTGGGCGCATATTCTGCTGGGTATCGGTTGCCTGAAACATTGCGCAAAATATGGAAAGACGCAGAGCCTAGCCCCGCTGCTGCTTCTCGTTGCACCCAAGGAGACGGATTGCAGTTACGACTACGTGATCGAGAAGACTCGGCAACTTCACCCGCTGATCGATCAGACTCCGTGTATTGTTTACGGTGATGGACACAAGTCAATCAAAGGCTCTGCAGAGCGTGCAGGATTCAGATTCGCGAACTGTCCCCGTCATCTGGTACAAAATACCGCCACGAACTGCAGTTCGTTCGGTCCTGGTCATAATGTTCTCTCGTCTGAGTTGGCCAACCTATGGATTGAATGTCCCAGCGAAGAGCTGTCGAGAGTCCTGGCGCACTATATTCTACGACAGTGCACAGCCTTGAAGCCGAAAGAAGTCGAATACTTCCAGAAAAGCGTCATCCGCACCGTCAAAGACGTTTCTCGCAGCGGTGACCTGTTTCTCAGCGGTGAAAGCCCCAGAGATTCGAACCAGAGCCATTTTTTGCCTGGCGAGGGTTTCTGGGTGTGTCAAAGTCTCGAATCTCGTTGGCGTTCCTGGAAACTGGCATTCAATGGCGACCCGTTGCGGACTACGTTGATGGAGACCATCGAGAAACTTGGGCACTCCAATCCAGACCTGGGCCACCTGTACCACCCCGCAGACAGAAAAAGCCATCCTACGAGTATGCAGATCATCAATGGGACTTTTCCAAAGAAATATCAGCGCCGTGTCGGTGCGAAGGTATTAGCGGCGACGCACCGACACAATTGGGACGACGTGACAGGACCAGGACAGGCCCGCGAATGGGTCACCTTTAAGAAATGCAGTTCTGCCCCAGTTTCTGCGAAAGTGGCCCGAGAGGTGCCGAAGGTGTTGCTATATGGACGGAAAAAATGCTTGAGCAGATCCGATTTCGTCGATGGACTAAAGGGGACCGGCATAATGCGTGTCTGTGAAAAAAACGGCATGGAAATTTCTTACACTAGGCTGAAGGAGGTCCTGGGCTATGTGGTCGTCCATGTTCCGGATGATGAGCCTGCACACCTCAAAAATTTGGTCTGTGGTTGCAAACCTTTCGGACAGCATCTCGATTGTGAGCATGTCTGTGCTGCTGCCTGCTCATTGTGTCCAGACTCTGCACTGGATCTCGGCCTTCTGAAACACGAGGCGCGTGTGCATGTAGTGAGAGGAAAAGCCAACACCAAGGACAAGGTCGCAGCCTTGGGACTTTTGCAAACACCCAGCAAGCCAAAAACGGAAGAGCTGGCCAGCCTGTTCGCTGTCGCGAGGAATCACAGAAATCAACCCGGCAGAGCTGTCACGAGTTTGACGCGGGCCACAGCCATCGTCGATAGTGGCGCTGAGATTTTATCCAAAGACGAGCTGACCAAACTCCACATGTGGCGACAGGAGCCGCACAAGGATCAGCAGTTCGCGCAAGCCGTGGAAAAATTGCGAACAGTTCACGAAAAGCGTCATGGTGCTTTCATGGTCGAGGTCAAGACATACGCAGCGAATCAGTCCCCCGATGGTAGTGCGAACACTAATCACGTCCCCGATGGTAGTGCGAGCGGTAGCCATGTCCTCGGTGGTAGTGTTTCAGGTTCTGGAAAGGTCGCCGATTCCACAGGTGCAAACGCTGGCGAATCTGGGTGGGTGTCCGAAGTCGTAGATATTTCAAAGATGCGAAACATTGCAAGGACATCGTTGCAGCGTCAGACTGACGAGATGTATACTGGTAAGGACATCGAGGGCGTTTTGGCTTTGGTCGATAAAAATTTTCGCAAGTCTGCCGGGAAAGTCTGCAAAGAGTTAGAGGCTAGAGGATCCGAAAAATTCACGAAGAAACAACTGAAGGCACTCAAGGGCGTCGGAGTAAGGCTGGCGGATCATGTGTGGAGCCTTCTCACCCAGTTCCAACTTGAGCGTCCCAGTGACAGTGGAAGCGCGATGCCAACCGCCAGAGGGGTCGCAGATGGTGTGGCCGAGTCCAGCAGATCTAGCATGTCAACAGCGGCCGGCGGTGCAACAGTTCCGGCATCAGACGTTGCATCTCGGTCGAGCGGTATCAGTGCCAGCGCAGCATTTCCAAAGGCGACAAAATCTGTCTCAAGTATTATGTCTGGCCCCAGCAGTTCGAGGGTGTTGACAGGTAGAACTGCCACAGTGGTTGCTCCAGTCATCTCTGGGTCTGGTGGCAGCAATTCCAGTTCGATGATCTCAAACACAAAAGCTGCCTCACAAGTCGGAAGACCGGGAAAAATTAGCACCATGTCAGCGGTTCCGAAGATTTCGCCAGCTGTTCCAGCTGGTACGATTGGGTCTGGATCCAGTAGCACCAGTGCCAAGCCAGCCGCTCCAAATGATACAGCTGCAGCGAGTGGCGTTTCGAAGTCGAAAAGCAAAAGCCAGGCTCAAAATATCCGAAACGTGAAAGGTGCGGGGGCGAAGGCCAAGACTCAAGTTCGGAAATAGTCACGATTTTTCTCCTCGAGTATATTTATCAGTCGTGGCGGAGGAATTAAATTAGCAGGGCCTAAAGTTTCGACTTTTATAAAAAGTTTCGAACTACGTCGGAAGTGACGGAACTATGTCGAAATCGAAAACGTATGCAAATCGGCAATGCTGAATCTGATACATGAAAACACACCTCAAAACTCTGGTGAAGCCGTGTTTATCTTTCTCGTTTTTTGCTATTATTGATGATCTATGTTAGTGTGGCCCGATCTATCTATCGACTTGCAAATGCGTAACGGTATCGCTATAGTATTTTTGAAAATGTGCAATGGATACAGCCAGAGAGTTTACGACTAAGAACTTGACCAAATGCATATTGCAACGGATGGAGTATTGTTAGAATTTTATAAAGTGAGCCCTGTGAGCAGTCCCGAGACGTCAGATTCGTACGGTTTTTGCTTTGTCTATTCGAGACCTCAGATCCATTTTTTGTCTATTCAGATTCATTCTTTTCTTCGGTTGGTGTCTCAGGTTCTTTCAGTGGGAGGATTTGCAGAGTGTTTTTGTCAGTCCGTCAATTTGTTTCATATGACATATTTGCTAGCTTTTCCATCTACACTCCCACTACCATCTTTAATTCCCTTGTTTAAGTTTTGCCGTAATACATATTGACGTTTGGGCGATATAGTATCTGGCCCATCCAACAGATCAAAGCAAGTCAAGTAGTACGTTTTCAGTTTTTCTCTCTCGAGTATGATTATGATTATCGGCATGCTCCGGATCACGATCGGTCTCCATTCCTGGTTCCAAAGCTGTGGCTAATCTTTCCAGTCGATGCCATAAACGCCTCGGCTATAGAAGTTTAAACTTAATTTAGTAGAGAACTATGCGGGGCAACAAATGCGGACTATTTGCCGAGCGTGTCGTTAGGAGGGGACTTTCGGGGGGGATTCGTATGTCCGGGGGGATTCGGCGCGGCCTCCCTTCTGGTATGATGGGAAAAATCTCCGGCAACATTTTGGCTCTCATGTCAGAAGGGCGATGAAAGATCATCGCCCTTCTGACATGAGAGAAAAAATGTCGCCGGAGATTTTTGGTCTCGTATGTCCGGGGGGATTGGGTGTGGTCTCCCTTCTGGTATGATGGGAAAAATCTCCGGCAACATTTTGGCTCTCATGTCAGAAGGGCGATGCAAGATCATCGCCCTTCTGACATGAGAGCAAAAATGTCGCCGGAGATTTTAACTTGGCCGGGAAAACCTCTCCTAGCAAGGGGATTGGCAAATAGTCCGCGTCTGTTGTCCTACTGAGAGCTATAACGTATGTCGTCTCTGTTGGTGGAATGTTTCGGATAGGTTACTCTGTTTTCCAGTCGTGCGGTTGTTTTTTTCTCCGAGAATGTATCTCAGATTCCTCCTGTCGATGGTTTTGTCTTCGCTATATTATGAGTCCGAATTTAAGCAGCTGTATAGTATCAATTTGCCGACAGCGTGGGTGGATTATAGTCGGATGCGTATTGCTATGGTCTGTCGGTAGCACATTGCTACAGCGTTTCGATTTGAAAGGCCGATGTCTGATTCTGTGGCCGTTTTCTCTTTCTTCGGTCTCCATTCCAGTATTGTAAGTGTAGTAGTAGTATGTTTGTGCTCTGTTCCATTTCTTAAATCTTTTCAATGTTGGGATCCGAAACAGTTTCCGAGTTCGGTAGAATTATTTCGGATCATGGTTGAAGTATTTCGCCATGTTCCGACGAAGTTCCTTATGTCAATTTGAAAGATCGATGGGCAGCTGGGTTCTGTCGGATTCAGTCATTGTGTTTCTGAGTGACAGTCTTTTCTCTATTCTCGGTCTCCATTCCAAGGTCCCCAGTGTTGTATTGTAGTCACGATGTTCGGCGAGAGTTCTCCTGTCCGAGTTTCGCAGGGAGTTGTCAATTTGAGTTGCGCAGGGAGTTGTCGACTTGAGTTTCGCAGGGAGTCGTCGGCTTGAGTTTCACAGGGAGTTGTCTGTTTGAGTGTACAGCTGGGCTTGAGTTTCATGAGAGCCCGCGAGAGTGTTTTGTCTGATTCCGTGATTGACAGTGAGAGTCTAGATTCGGGGACTTGATCCGTCTGTCCTGACAATGATCCCGGTGAGTGTCGTTCGTGCATCTTTTCCAAACAATTGAATCATAGGGATGAGCAGAGCACTTTTTTCGAGTTTCTTGGCGATCTGGGACATCGGTCCAAGTATGGAATCCGGGCCAAAAGTATGGATCCAAAAGTATGGATCCAAAAGTATGGGTCCAAAAGTATGGGTCCAAAAGTATGGGTCCAAAAGTATGGGTCCAAAAGTATGGGTCCAAAAGTATGGCCTCCCGTTTTCTCGGAAAGTATGGGTCCAAAAGTATGGGCCCAGATTTTTCCACCTGTGGCATCGTTCATATTAATTAAAAAAAGTATGGGTCCAGAAGTATGGGTCCAGAAGTATGGATTTCCGACGCTCCCCATATAAATTATCTCTGTGTTCTGAAAGCCCGATGAAATTCAAATATGTTCATGTCATGACGCTGAAAATGAGTGTTACTGTAATGATCGTTACAATGTAATCAGACTGTAGACGCTGTACGTGTTAAGATAACATAATACGATTCCCTCAGTTCAGAATCGCTTGCATCCGAAAATTGTAAAATGGAATTAAATGATCGTCGTCAATTTTCGATGTAACAGGATACTGTAGCGCTTGTAACAGAATACTATAGACAGGATCGATACCATAGACAGAATCATGATATTGCAAAAGTCAAATGAGATTTCAGAAGTCAGTATCAGATGATAATATTCCGAGAATATAACGAGGGATCGCCCTCAGAATGGAAAGGACCGCCGAGCACAAGCCGTCTCTTTGAGAGACATAGACAAAGAGAATCATTTCTGTGAAAAAAGTCACACACCCATAACTGAACCAACCGCGATTCCTTAGTCACACGACGTGACTCCCATGGGTATTTGGATTCGAATGCCACCCCTCACACGTAAACCAATCGTGATATCCAATAATTTCTTATCGATTCCCAGCACCACCTAAGAATAAGTATCACTGTCTATCTCCCCCCAATCGTGACATGGTTCCCACAGCATGATATCCTCTTCACCGCGGGATAATGACTACAGGTACAGCCCTGTTGACAAGAGACCGGAAACGACGGTTGTGTGGGACTCCCGGTAATCCGAATATCATCAATAGCCACACCTTCCCCGGCTTTTGTGAAATCCCCAAGAATTTTCAATTTCGTCAAGCCATTCAACGTCGCTGCGATTTCGCAATCGGTCGCTGAGGTAAAAGCCAACGCACCGTTGAGGGGATCTCTTGTCCATGAGTTACCACCTATCATCTGGATCTCGACCTTCCTTTCTGCACCGTTCCAATTGAAAAAACTATCTGTCTGTCGGACTATTCTGAGACCTTTTCCGTCATTACAAGAACTACATTCGAGAACGATCCAGTGCAATCCGCCGGCTTGTTGTGTGACGTCTTCGTTCAGATAATCGAAATCTCCATAGGTTGCTTTGACAGTAAAAGACAATGTCCCTCCATAAGCCGTTGCCATATCCTGTGAACTATAACTCGGAGGCGCCACGAAATACCACGATTGCCGGTCAACACCCGAGATGAAGTCCACCATTTGGACTTCGTCAACGCCATACACATAACGATTGAGGGATCCCCACGAATACGGTTGATGTACGGGTGTTGATTGTAGGAGATTACCCTCGATGGACCACCTGTTTGTTTAAAATTTTTGAAGGATTCCAATGATGATGGACTTTTCTAATTAGTAATGCCAGGTGGATTTTTTTAGGATTGGCTGATAACTCATGATGGATTTTTTTATGAACAGTATTCTGAACTTTCACGATTGAAAACTACCAAATGAAACAGAATTGATGACAATTTGAATTATTCGCATGATGACGACCAAATCAATTTTCAAACTAAGTTCCACTGAAATCGCTGATTTCAGATCGGATAACAATAATTGCCAAAGTGGAAATGGAAATAAAATATACCCATCCGTCCCACTAACAAAACTGGATCCCACAATAACACCGGCCGCATTCGACAAAACGACTCGGCCCTGTTCTGAGTAAACGTCTGTCGTCGTGTCTTTCACCGCATAGGAAAATGAAGCCCACCTTCCTACAGGGGCAAACACATTGGCAGGGGGAATATACGCTACTCGGAACAACTGATCCGTAACCAAAAACGGCAAGTTTTGGGCTGGGAGAAGGTTTTTTGTTTTTTTCAAGTCGAATGAGTTTTGATGTCTCAATGAAAAGGATGCATGTCAATCGTAATAGCTGCGATACACACTTACATGATTTCGATTTTCACAAGAAAAAAACCACAATGACAAGCAAATCGGAATGAGCCCAAAATACGCATGCTTACTGAAATACACACTGCATCGGTGTCGAAAAGCAATCTTCAATCAAAACGATCTTAGAGAATATACCCTGTATCGGTGTCGGTGCGTTTTTCGGATCTGATCCATACGACCGGTAATTCTGTGACGTTTCATAGAGTTTCCCAACCGAAGGTAACGACATAATGTAGTATTCCAAGGGATGCGAATTCTCTTCAAAACCGCTGAGCTGCGCAATCCCGGGTTTATTGACTTCTATGTTGTAAGAAACGTGTCGGGCTACTGGGTTTGAGACGTATTGTTCAGGATACAGATTGTTGAAGTCGCCGTTTATTGGTGTCAGCAGGAACGATAAGAGGAACGATATTATTGTGAACCACATGTGGCCATGTGATGAGGAGGGCATGGATAATGATGAGCTGGCTGAATGCATTGGCATTTTCGAAGTAAGCCCAGTCCGCCTTGACAACATTATTTCGCGCATTCTGTGTCTGTTATGGAGAAGTTTAGACTTCTTCCTTTCTGCAATAGATTGAAACTCGCTCAAGACTGTCACTTTCAGCCAGATTTCAGCATTTTTGCATGGATACCATCATCGCGGTATTAAAACCTTTTTGACTAAAGTCTGAGTTTTTTTTTTTAGTTTTTTTCATGGAAAGTGGTTCGCTCGAAAATTTAATGGCTCCACAGAAGCGGCTTCTCGAGTCGTCAATTGTCTGTCTTCTGCTCAACACTCGACGATCTTCTTCTCAACACTCAGCTCGACAATCTTCTCTCCAACAATGACGTGTCCTCAATATGACATCAGACGATCATGTCATGACACTAACCGCAGGCATCAGATTCACACATCACGACATCTTCGCTAGACTGCACGAACAATTGAAAATTTCTAATTTGCAATGGAGGACGATATGATATATCAAACTTAAGTAACAATTTCAAAGTTTTTTTGAGAGTGTCTCTGAGTTCAAGTTGAAGCTCCTCAATATCATTGAAGTTCAAGATGAAACTCCATATCGTTGATCATTGAACAGACTCAATATCATTGATCATTGAACATACAAAAAAGATATGACCATTGAACAGGCAAAAAAGAAAGCGTTATCCTTATCCATCTATGATTGTCCCATTTTTAATCATACGATCACAACCGTTTCCCTTCACAACCCGAAAGCCAAGAATTCCGATCTTGAGTTCATTTCTCCCTTCACAAAAGGAAATCAATTAGTCTCCCTTCTTCTTCTTCCAATCTCCCTGAAAAGGAAATTAATTTAATAATTAGTCTCCCTTCACAACCCGGACCGTCTCCCTTTCGTTAACCGTCTCCCTTCACAACCCGGCCGTCTCCCTTCACAAGTGACAAACGTCTCTCTGGAAAGGAAATGAATTATGTTTATGAACATAAAATGGCTGAACATAAAATCGTAATGGCAATAAATTCAGCTCACAATAGCTATATACACAGCTGAAATAACGATATGAGTTGAAATAGTGATAGTATGAGTCTGATAACCGGTCTGTGTACTGATAATATATCGCGTGTTGAACATAGGGCATCGCTTGTTGAACATAGCCTAGAGCGTCAGCTTGTTGAACATAGCCTAGAGCATCACTATGATTTTTTCCTTTTTTTGAGCTGAATGATGAGTCAAATCTTGTCACTGAATAAATAATTACGAATGATGTTTTTTTGAACTGACTGTCACTAAAAAAAAAAAATAACGAATTCAATGTTTTTTTTTTTGAACTGACTTCATCTTGGTCTTCCTGGCGACTCCTGCAATGAAAAGGCCCTATAATCTTGTGAACTTCAATACGTTCTTGAAATTAATTTTTGATACTGAGTCTGATTCTTGAAATTTTGATACTGAGTCTGATTCTTGTTTTTTTTTTACGATGCCACACTGGCTGACTCATGTTCAATCTTGAAAGGTGGGCTACCTCCTCCGAATCCTCCGTATCAAACGGAGGTAAATTTAAATGCCGGGATATGATTCGAAGAATGATCAATTCTGAATTGTGAGTGAATACTTTCAAACTTCGGCATATGTTTTTTAAAAAACGACTTACAAATTTTTAATTTGTTGCCCTTGAATAATTCATTATTCGAAGGACAATTGAACTTGATTTGATAATAAATATATGTCAATATATGACTGTGTTGAAGCTTAGTTCACACCCAGAAAGAGTGCTTGCCCGTGCTTAGAAATAATGATATCTGCCAGAATGCTCAGAATTCAAATGTCATGATCTGCACACTCCAGGAATGTATGAAATTTCAAATACTGTTTGTTTTTTTTGATTTGTCACGACTTTGCAGTGACACTAATAATAAAATGACAAAAAAAGCAAAACCCTCTGACCGCAAAAGATCATGGCGATTTCTTGCCGCCACAACACTCCTTGCACGCGTTACGCCGACGCCCATGCTCACAGACTCGAGTGCCGCCGCCAGACTCCTTGTATGCAGTCCGCCGACACCCATGCGCGTAGATACTGCCGCCGCTACATTCCTTGCATCTACTCCGTAGACGCCCATGCTCGCAGATACTGCCGCCGCCACACTCCTTGCATCTACTCCGTTGACGGCCATGCTCGCACAAACTGCCCCCGCCACACTCCTTGCACAGGGTCCGCCGCCGCCCATGCTTGCAGAGACCGCCGCCGCCACACTCCTTGCATCTACTCCGTTCACGCCCATGCTCGCAGATACTGGCGCCACTACATTCCTTACAACTGCTTCGCTGACACCCATGCTCACAGATACCGCTGCCGCCACACTCCTTGCA
>Ga0099797_101576_pt1 | contig 11645 bp, 15 predicted proteins | sample Uncmet_Sort48C_1_FD_89871 | JGI IMG/M metagenome (GOLD analysis project Ga0099797, IMG submission 89871) | Marine eukaryotic communities from CALCOFI LINE 67, Pacific Ocean - C012_Sort48C_1 | ecosystem: Environmental > Aquatic > Marine > Oceanic | place: Pacific Ocean: Monterey Bay | collected... | reverse complement strand
GGTGAATTGGCGATGAAAATTGCAAATTTTATGGTTCAGAAAGCGACGATGACAATGACACATGATGATATATGTATATTGATACGTGAGGTGATTACATGTGACGCCTCAGCCTGATGATGAGGCAGTCTGAATATTTGAATATCATGTGTGGAACGAAATGATTAAATTGAAAATCTTTGTAACTGTGTGATATCACGCATAATTTGAAGATATCATCAAATCTTTGCGACTGACGTCTTCGGAACAGCAATGAGGCAGCCTTCCAAGATTTGAAAGCATGGAGTGCAGCTAGGTGATCATCACAGTGCAACGCGGCAGTCTCTACATTCACAGAGTAACAGGCCAATGGACACCTGTTCCATATCAGCGACCGAATGTCCAGGCATAGATTACTGATCATTTTGATTTGATTAGTCACATAATAATTCATGAATACACCTGTAACGCAAAGAGTTGTCTAAACGCATCATCATTGAGATGTGCTTTGTCAAATGTCTCAGTGATATCCCAAGTATTTCTATTTTTCTTTTTTCTTGTGTATTTATGAATATTCTCAATTAGTTCTGGGCCTCCAGGGTGACGAGATGACCATTGAGAAATGTCAATAGGTTTGTTTCGATAGAACACTATCTTCGAAGATTGATTTTTAAGTTCGTATTGTCTTTTTATTTCAGCATTAGACTGTTTTGCTTTGTTAAATTGCTTCAGTAGTATTTTTACACTCCGCAACGCACCTTCACACCAACCTTGCATGTCAGACAGAGACTCTCCAACAATGTAAACATTTTTGGAGACGCATACTGCATTCCATGCATTTCGTGCCATGTCAAAGTTGAAGGCAGGCCTCCACATGTGAGTACCATTGGGCCAGAAGGAAAATTTGATATCCTTTGTAATCTCTGGATTGCTCGTCAATATATCTCTTAGAGCCACTGCCAGCTTACCTGATGTGTATGAAAGTATATTCCACTTCCTTCCTTCCAAAGCAATGTGCCGATACAGTGGTGAAGCCACATCAATGTGATCTGTATGGCTGAGGGAACTGTGTCCGTGAATCCTGCATAGTGGGAGTGCATTTACTGACGACGTAAGGGGCCTGAATGCAGATTTAATTTCACTTTCGCAGCATTGTGCGGCTTGATGTGCTGAGCACGCAAAGACAATCCTGTCACATGAAGATGAATATGACTTGGAGCTTTGATTACTTAGTACTGTGAATTCAATGATTGAGTTTGAATACATGACATTTCTGATAATGTGTTTGAGATGTATATTAACTTTCTTGCATTGTTCAATATCAACGTGCAATCTTTTCGCGATAGACTCATATCCATCAGACAAACCGAAATACTTTGTTTGATGCCGTTCATATCCATCATCTGGGCGGACATCAGAATCTATGTACCCTGATAAAGCATCTAAATTTGCAGCATGTTCAATTCCACCCTGTAGCAATCTTGATGCGAATATACTCATGTCTGAGCAGTGTTGTCTATCCTCGTCATGGTGTTCAGTTTCAGGATAATCAAACGTCTTCATGTCGTCCGAGATCAAGCTATTGACCAGTTTGTGATCCTTTGAAATGCGCCATGCACCATGCTCTAAGACTTCATTATCAATCTTCTCAGACCGCAGTTTTCCACCGACCTTGCCTGATTTTTCGTAGATAGTGATTTGAGTTACTTCACTCAATGAGCACAGTTGTGATGCCAAGTACAAGCCGGAGATACCTGCACCGACGATCACCACCTTCATTTTTAAAGCAAGAAAGAAAAAAGAATAAAACAAATTGAGTGAAACCAAGGCAGAGGAAGTTATTTCATTTTATAAGGTCAGGAAACTCCTTTCGAAGTTCTTCAATCTGCGCACGCCGGTCCTCGCGCAGAAAATAAAATAACCGTAAAGCCGGAAAAATAAATATGCAAAACCTTAATTTTTTTTGAAAAAAGACCATACATCTTGATGTATGGTCAAATGGTAATACAACCATAAGAAACGTTGGTGACAGCTTTTCGTCGTGCAGCTTCAAACGTGCGACTAGTATAATCCTTTTGGTTTTTGTCTATTGCATCTAGTGCAGCTTTGCGTTCTTTTGAAAGTCGTATGCCTTCCTCTATGACTTCAGGTGGTGGCATTGCTTTATATTTTTTTCTTGCATGTGGTGTAGGTTGCATGCCTGAAACTTTTTCTATATCAAAAGAGGAAGCTTGGCGTTTTCCTGCTTGGTAACATTCTTTGACTAAAGGGTCCCATGCACATTTTCCACGGTTTTCCACGTGCAGGCATTTTTCGTACTCATAGTCCTCGCATTCAATTTGTTTGACTGGCGATTTAAACTTGTTTGTGAAATAGCTCAGCAAACCTGTTGGGGTGTCCTGATTTGAACTAATCTGCCTAATTTGTGAAGGTGTTAAAGCTTTTGCACCTTCATGCATTGGCTGTATTGGTCCTCCTGACATTGCATTCTTGAATGCTTCGACTGATTCGAGATGTTCTAATTGTGCATCATTCTCTTCATCAGTTATTCTTACAGCATCCTGTTCAGCTTTTCTTTTTGCCCCCTGCCTATAATTTTGCAGAGATTGCACCAGATCTGGAAATGCATGCCTGTACATCAAAGTTTTTAATATAAACACAAATAAAAAATGCATGTGAATGAAAAAAGATGCAGGTCAAGCGCGTGTTCTGGTTGATGATGAAGCCGAATCTTGTGTTTCGAATATTCAATGGGACCGTGTCACCAAAGGATCAAGACCTTTTGTTAAAGATAGGTTTCACAGACAAAGATGCAAATGATATGCTTCAACCATGTGATGAAAAGTCTGTTTTTCATGAAGCCCTTACTGGATGGGCACAGCATGAACCAAATGAAGCACGAAAGATGCTGAGTGCATTGGCGTGGATTGCAATTGTGTATGCGATACATCTTGTTATTGCCACAATCGCGTTTTTCATTGGTCTCTCTTCAATGCGCTATGCAATGAATCTGAATGGGAATGACAAAACAATGGCACGGTCAAAGATTATTTCGGGTGGGATTCTCAGCGCGCTGGTTCCTGTACTTGGTCCGATAGCAGGACTGGTACTGTATACTCAAGTGAAATATCTTGGTACGTAGATTGCAAAACATTTTGTGGGGTGCCAAGAAAAGGTCCCTAACTGCCTGTGGAATGATGGCGTTGATAAGGATGCCATGGATGTTTTGGTATGGGCTTTATCATTTTTAAAGCCGATGGAGGATCACCCTCATTTTGCATATAAGAGTGAGCGAGTTTGTCACCTACGGATTTGGGGCCAGTATCGGCGGGTTTCCAACCGTCTTGTTGCCTTTCTTGTTGCAATTTAGCAACCCGCTCGTGAAAAGCATTGTCAGCTTCTGTTTTTTCAACGTCTTGTTGATGTATTAGATCTAAATATTTTTTCCCAATTAACCCAGCTGGAACGTTACTTTTTCTTGTGAACTTCTGATGCAATTTTTTTGATTCCTTATCTTTCATCAAGTATTCTTTTTTTTCATCATCTGATGCTTCTGACGGATGATTCTTGAAAAATGATTCTGGAAGCTTGCTTTGTTTGGCAAACAAATGATGCCATTTTCTTGATTGTTTATTTCTCATCCAGTATTCTTTTTGTTTATCATCTGATGCTTTTTCTGACGGATGATTCTTTGAGTACAGATTAAATTCCTTCTTTTGCTTAGGGGTCATCCAGTATTCTTTTTGTTCATCATCTGAAGGGGTCATACGATAATTTTTATCATTGCTACTTTGGTTTGACGTGTGTGATGCAGATTGCGACCTGTCGTCTTTTGAATCCTTGCTTGGTACAATGTTTGGTTTATTATCACTGCCTGGCACAACTTGTGCATCCTCATCACTGTCACTGGTGAGGTCAATAAATGTACCAAAGCCTAGGAGATGCTGTGCTCTTTTTAGATGAGCCAATGCCTTCTTCCTGCTCTTTGCATTTGTTTGTACCATATTAATTGTATGTGACACAAAATTATTATGTTCAATCAATGTTTTCGTACCTGTTCTGCAAAGCATATGTCAAATTCGAACTTTTTTCTGCAGATAAGGAGAATAGAAGATGATTCTGACTGAGACAGCAGATGGCCATTATCTTGTTTTCTTGGTAAACAACATAACTGAGGAATTAATTGCCTCATTTGAGATCCAAGAAGATATGATTGACTTCATATGGAATCTTTGTGCAGATGCAGAGTCGTGGTATTGCTGAACCCTCAGACAAAATATTTTTGTGCGTGGTAATGTAGAGATGCCATGCAGATCATGCTTGAAAGTGATAGTGGTTGGAAACACACTCTCGGGCAAGTCATCTGTTATAGCACGCATGATGAACAAACCATCACGGAATGAGGTTACGATTGGATGCGAGCTTCACACGATGGAAGTAACGTCTCCTAGTGGCTGTGAGACGTCTCTTTTGATATGGGACCTACCTGGATCAGAGCGATTCAAGATATTGACAGTGACGTATGCTAGGTCTGCAGCGATTGTGATGATTGTTGTGGATGCAACAAATGGTGTGGCGGAGATTGAAGCACAATACTCTGACTGGAAGGATTTGCTGGTGTCCACGAGCCCAACATATAGGTACATGATCATTAACAAAATTGATCAACTAGACGATGACGCAATGCAATTATTAAGAGACAGGTTTCCATGTGCATATTTCACCAGCTCATTCACAGGTGCGGGGTTGGATGAGGTATGCAAAGACCTGCAAAGCAGATCAATGCAGCTGCATAGGTGTAATGTTGCGATTTGTCACAGTGAAAAGAAAAATACATGTTTCTGATAAAGGAAGTCATGATCATTGCGAGCGATTCCAATGGAGATTGTTTTTTTGAGGCTTTGATGAATTCTTTGAGAAATATTGGAATTTCATTTGAAAGTTCAGAGGCTGTTCGGAGGAAGTTCTTGTCCGAGGAGAATATCAGGCAATTTCAAAAATCCAATCGTGTCAAGGCTGAAGAGCTTGTATCAATTGTTAGTTGTGACATGTCATCTCGAGAGCAAAGGCGCGTGCAAAAGGTTTCTACAGACAACCTGACTGAGTGTATTCATGCCCTGTCTAAACTGCTGTGTACTTACGATGAGGGTCCTGTTATCTGGGTGTCCGGCGGAATTATTGCAATTGTAGCATTTCACCTCAAGCATTACGGAGTAAAATTAAGAATAGCTCGACATGAAGACAGCGAGCCTCCTAATGGTAGGGAGGTTGTGCTGTTATACCAGGCAGACCACTATGAATCAATAGTTTAAGTTTTAACTTCGCTCACCTCTTATGCGCCGTGCAAGCTGAATGTCTTTTGGCATGATTGTTACTCGTTTCGCATGGATTGCACACAAGTTGGTGTCCTCAAACAAACCGACAAGGTATGCCTCGGATGCCTCCTGTAAGGCAGCAATTGCACTTGACTGAAACCTCAGATCAGTCTTGAAATCCTGCGCAATCTCGCGGACAAGGCGCTGAAAAGGTAGCTTTCTCAATAGCAGCTCTGTTGAGTTTTGATACCTCCTGATCTCACGCAAAGCAACAGTGCCAGGCCTGTACCGGTGTGGCTTCTTTACCTTACCAGTTGCCGGTGCACTCTGTCTTGCTGCTTTGGTAGCCAAAGCTTTTCTTGGAGCCTTGCCACCTGTAGATTTGCGCGCAGTTTGTTTGGTTCTCGCCATTAACTATTGTAATACATTTTTCTTCAGCACTGCAATTCCCCTTCTTGTGGCTCGTCACTTGAATGGCAAACCTGGGCTCGCTGGTCACGTTGAGTGTTTCCACCCTAGGTCGAGCTCAAGACTCGAACTCGCATGGCTCAAGCTCATTCTTGAGATTGGTAATCCGGTCCTCGAGCCTGGATAGCTCCTTGACATGGGACTCTAGCGCGGCCTTGCTCCAGGGGAAGGATGCATAAGGGTCACTTGGGTCACTCGCGCGTTCGATCTCCCAATTCAAATCCTCCATATCTCGCTGCAAAGCATCGAGCAGATCTGTCTTCTGCTTTCGTACGTGAAAGTGCATGGCTCAAGTCCTCTATTGAATTGTACAATACATTTTTTCTTCAGCACTGCAATTCTCTCTCTTGTGGGGTCTCGTCACTTGAAAAGCAAACCTGAATTATGGTTCCGTAAATGCACGTCCCCAATGCCAGACCTCCAAAGACAAGAATGCCAATAACAGCGCCCGACATTGGTATTTGTACGAAGAAAAAAATTCTTGACGTCTAGATAATGAAACGACTGCTCTTGCCCGTGATTTCAGCTTACAGAAAGCCAAGCTTCACAATTTGGGAAGTCAAGCTACAGCAAGCTGGCATTCCAACACTACATAAATACACGATAAAAACAAATGAATGTCATCAAAATAATATAAAAGCTTCCCCCTTATTTAATTTTACAAAAAAAAATGTAGTTGAGTTGGGTAAAAATGTCCAATCGATCACGACTGGGGTCGCGTGAGGAATACAGCCACTACAAGGCCAATAAGCATTTAGAAAGAGCTGCCAGTCTATTGAATCAGCAGTCGTTTGGTATGAAAGTTCCTGGGCTTTTCAAAAGAGAGATAGATAGAACCAGAAAACAACAAGTGGATACTCTCAATACAACAGTCGAGCGTATTGATGCAGAAAACAAAGATTTTTCAACAAAAAACAAAAGTCTTATTGACGCAAATAAAGGCCTTGAAGGTAATGTTGCTTATTCATTAACTACTATTAAAACACTTCAAAAAGAAAACGAAAAACTCATGACTAAAATAAAAGAATTAGAACAAGAGAGAGACAAATTTGAAGAAACGGTGAGACAAAAGTACAAGAAAGATTTTCAAGAGAAGCAGAAGGAGTTAAACAAGCAACTCGAGAAATTGAAAGAAGAGTTGGAAAAAATTGCACGCACAAAGGAAAGTACTGAATTATACACCGTAAGAAGAATCGTTGACGAATCACCGAAAGAAAAATGGCTAAAACATCACCATCCAGAAGAAGGCGAACGTTCTAGGTATAAACTTACAATCAGTACCATGATGAACCCAAAAGAAGTACAGCTGTATGAATACAAGACAGATAGACAATTGGATGATAATGCATCAAAGTTTTTGGAGGAAAAGATCAAGGAAGTCACAGGCAAAACAGTTGACTGGTCTGAGTTGAAGAAGGCCCTGTCGTCAAATGGGAGCGTGTTTACCATTTCAGAGTCCAAGGCACGGGCCAATGTATCAGTACAAGATATGACTCCTGATGAACGTCTCGGATACGAAGCTGCAGATGAAGTAAACAAGAAAATGGAGGAAAGGCGAAAAGCAGAGAAAGAGGCAAGATCAGAACGCTTTCGACTTTACAACGCTACTGACTGATTGCGCGAGTTTGAGCAAGTCAACAAAATGTGCACAGCAAGTGGATAAGCTTGAGCCAGCTGGCATTCCAACACTACATCAATACACGATAAAAACAAATGAATGTCATGAAAATAATAAAAAAGCTTTCCTCTTATTTAATTTTACAAAAAAAAATGTAGTTGAGTTGGATAAAAATGTCGAATCGATCACGACTGGGGTCGCGTGAGGAATACAACCACTACAAGGCCTTCAAACACTTACAAAGAGCTGCCAGTCTGTTAGATCAGCAGCTTGAATTCGGTGAATCTTCACAAGAGCATGCATTTGGAAAATGGTTTTGGAAAAGAGGAAAAAAGCAACAAACACAGCCAGAAACCTCGGTAGCAGTACAAGTACACGAGGATCAGTCTGAGCTGAACAGTGATATTGAGGAATACAAAAGCGAGAGAGCCAGAATTGAACGTTATATTGCATTTTATAGCAGAAATAACTTTCCTAACATAACTGACCCAGTAGAAATTATTCGACTAATGTTCAAACATAAGTTCGCGAACAAAGAACAAGCCAAATTATATTTCATGCTCTGTATAGACCCAGAAGAAGTTGAGCGGCACATGGGAGTCAATGATACCCACACTAAAGAAGAAGCGGCAAAAATTGTGACAACAGAGCTTAACACCCCAGAAAAGTATTCAGACATGTGGACCCAAGACGAATTGAAGGCTAAATTCAAGAATCGCGATGTTGTTCGTGAAGGCAATACTTTAACATTTCCGGTAAAAAAGAAATACGGATATTTAGCTGAATATCAGGCTCAGTGAAGAAGGGTTGAAGATGAAATTGTAGATACATTGAATAAGCACTTTCCAAGCCAGAGTTCTGAATTAATTGTGCAATCAAAAAGCATCCTTGTAGATCACCAAGACTGATCACACCAAAGTCTTTTTTTGATCACCCTCATCTTTCAAAAAAATCAAAAAGATCCAAGTGCCAGTAGGTTTAAAAAATTAATTTCACGGGGAACCACTTGGATCTTTGAAATTTTTAATTTAACGCGATTTTTTTAAAATTCTTCTTGTTGGGTTTTTCAACGTTCTAAAACACATTTTTTTTACAAAGCATATTTTTTTAATATGCCCTTTTAACTTTACTTTTTTGTAACGCGTTAAATCACATTTTTTTTACAAGACATATTTTTTTAGTGTGCTCTTTTTGATTTTTTGTAATGCGTTGAATCAATTTTTTTAGCAAAATGCCACCTGGTTTTTTATTACTTTTTTATTAAGGCGTTAAAACACACTCACAATATTGTGCAGTCAGTTGAGACTGTTTCAGATCGTGCTTGTGTCTGCTTTTGAGCGCCATTGCCTGGGTCAGCTTCGCTAGTAGTTTCATTAACAACACCATCGACAACACCATCGACAAGATCGGCAATAACTTTATCGACAGCTTCATCTTTTGGCTTATCAGCGGGTTCATTTGCCCCTGCCTTCACATTGACTTGAGGCTCATTAACGACATCGACTTGAGGCTCATCAACAACATCAACTGGAGGCTCATCAACAACATCGACTTTAGGTTCATCAACAACATCGACTGGAGGCTCATCAACAACATCGACTGGAGGCTCATCAACAACATCAACTTGAGGCTCATCAAGAACATTGACTTGAGGCTCATCAGCAGCATCAACTGGAGGCTCATTGACATTGTCAATTGGAGGCTCATTATTGCACTCAATGCCTTGATCAAGACTTGCGCCATGAAGTGCAAGCTCAGCCCTCATGCGCTTACGAATGCGAGCAGCTTGCATTCGGCTTCTCATTTATAAACAAATCATTTATATTTTTTTGTGTAATTTTCCACCTGGTTTGTTTGAGTCTACCCATATGAATGCACACTGCTCAGATACTGGTATTGCCACTACTTGACCCCCGAGATACGTCAGATGTGCAAGTCCATTAGTGCGCAGTGGTGAATAAACACTCTTGGCCCAAGTGACAATCCTGCGGATGCATCCGAGCAGACTCATATGCCGCGGTGTTTGGCATGGTTCACATGGTATAGCTATCTCAAAATTGAACATGCTTTACGGCTAACCATCACATAAAAAAATGGGAGTCTTAATGAAAACATGAATGCTGAAGAGCTGCGGATGCATGAGTGCATAAAGCTTGCTTTAGATTTTGAGCAACCTGACACTGGGAGCGCGGTTGCAAGTTTGGAAAATCTGAAGAGCCTTCAAAACGTTCTTGCAAGCTACCCGCAGCAGGTGTCACTTGAAAAGCTAATTGATGAACTTGATAAAATTCGTAAAAGGCATAATGAGGTGTTTTTTGGCAGGATTCGAACTGAAATGGCTGGTGCTTACCATGAATGTGTGCTGACTGCAATTGCAATGGCTCAAGATTTTTACAAGAGTCAGCTGTAGTTACTGCTCAAATTTAATGAGGCCATCCATGAACTTGAAGAGGCTCACAATACAGGACATGAAAATATCGACGTTGATTATCAACATGTCTAGGTGAGTGGGCACATTGACAAGCTCAATGTCATCGATCATTTATCTTTAGAGATATATATTCATGCGTGGGGGAAAGAGGTACTCCCGCCCTCTTTCGGAGCTTGAAGCTCAATGATGACAGTGATATGCCTGCCCAAGTTCATGTCTGCCTTGTGTTGTTTTTCTTCCTGATCTCTTGACCGCTTTTTGGATTTCTTAACTTTGTTATCATCAGACTTGGGGTCTTTCAAATGATTCAACTTCTTGAAATTCTTTTCATCAATTTCAAATGATGTTGGATCTTTACTATTCTTGAGATTCGCTATATCATGATGGGTCCATGTTTGACCATTCGTGCCTGAAGCAGAGATTGCCATGAACCCACCGTCGTTCCATTCTATCTGTAGATCGCACTGCTCTTTGAGATCACTGTCCAGATGGAGGCGCTCAGAGATTGCCTCAGCAATTGTTTGTTTCAGCTTGTCAAACAGCCTGCTCCAGTTCTTATCCTTATTGTGTGGTTCTGCGCGCTTACGATAGGGATCAATGACCTTGCCCTTGTCAGACATTGCCAATATGTATTGAGTCTTGTTTTTCTCAGGAGCGCCATCTGTATCCAGTATGCTGTGTTCGTATGCAAGCAGCTCTTCGAGAAGCGGACCATGGATCAGGCCGTCAAAGACCTGGGGTGTAACAAGAGAGTCCAATGCTCTGCTTTTGATATACTTCTGCTGGTTCCCTTTCATGTCTGTTGTCTTCTGTCGCTTGCTTGTTCTTGCACCCTCCGGCCTGGACTTGTTTATGTGGTCATCCACCAACTGCAATTGCCGTGTCCCTTGACAACTAGGTGCTATTCTTGCCCAGAATTGCAAAATTTTCTTCGTGCCGCTTTTGACTGGTTCGACCGCGTGAATGCCCTCTCGGGTAGGCATTTGTCTCTTACCATCTAGGTTGGACCATACCACGGCATCCCCTGGCTTGTGTGCGCTGAAGTCAAAAATATGCTTGCTCATGCTTTAATTGGAATACGAGTATAATTTTGGAGGCTCATGCAACCTATCATGGCTGACGTACCTTTTGGAATGGGTTCGCTTTTGCTACTTACTTAAATTTGTAAGGTTAATAGTCAATAAAGCATGGCTGAGCCACTGTTTCCAATCAAACAACGAGAGCTGTTTCAGATGTATGAGACAGCTGTTGCGTCATTCTGGACTGTGTCTGAAATCGACCTCGAGCACGATCTTGATGACCTTGCTAAGCTTACACAAGGGGAGTCACGTATCCTTAGAAATATCCTAAGCTTCTTTGCCGCCTCTGACATCATCGTCAACGACAACATCATCAAAAATCTCTGGAGTGACTGTGTTTACCCTGAAGCACAGCTCTTTTACAGTTTCCAGCTCGGTGTTGAAAGCATTCATACTGTAATGTACAACATTCTCATCGAGAGGTACTACGGATCGGACAGCAGCCTGTTTGATGGCATTGAAAATAATATACATATCAAAAACAAGGCTGACTTCTGTGTGAAGTACATGCAACCAACTGTTTCACATGCCAAGCGACTAGTTGCTTATACCTTCATCGAAGGCTACATCAATGTTATGGAGGCAAAGCAGTGCTCAGAGTGCTTGGCTAACTATGAGGTGATTGTTGATGGAGTCAAGTTTTGCTTCGATCACTGCCCAGAGAAGGACTACGAAGTTGCAGTGAAGCGGATATGCCGGTACTGCAACGCGCGCGAAGATGTCTCTCATGTGTGTGTCTCATGTTCACAGAGGCA